>OHAU01000352.1_pt1 | contig 66236 bp, 65 predicted proteins | sample 1577181 | NCBI WGS metagenome assembly OHAU01 (sample SAMEA3541472, study PRJEB24748) | human gut metagenome | biome: human gut; feature: human-associated habitat; material: faeces | place: China | collected 2012
AGTTAAAAGATGGAAAATATGAAGGTACAGGTACTGGATTTAAAAGCACTATAAAGGTAGAGGTAGAAGTAAAGGGTGGCAAAATCAAATCAATTAAGGTAATCGAAAATGGAGATGACCATGATTATTTTGAAAAAGCTAAGACCTTGATGCAATCAATAATTTCTAAACAAACTACTAAGGTAGACTCCGTTTCTGGAGCAACCTTCTCTTCTAATGGTATAAAATCGGCAGTTAGGTCAGCCCTTAAAAAGGCGGGTTCAGCTTCTGAAGGTGATAATAGTGAAGAACTTAATAAGCAACTTTCTAAGACACGAGAAGAAAATAAAAAACTAAATGAATTAGTAAAGACTTTGAATAACAAGATAGAAGAATTACAGAATTCTAATGATACAACTGGAAAACTCAAAGATGGAAAATATGAAGGTTCTGGAGTTGGATTTAAGAGTACTATAAAGGTAGAGGTAGAAGTAAAGGGTGGCAAAATCAAATCAATTAAGGTAATCGAAAATGGAGATGACCATGATTATTTTGAAAAAGCTAAGACCTTGATGCAATCAATAATTTCTAAACAAACTACTAAGGTAGACTCCGTTTCTGGAGCAACCTTCTCTTCTAATGGTATAAAATCGGCAGTTAGGTCAGCCCTTAAAAAGGCGAGCTCGACCTCTGAAGGTGATAATAGTGAAGAGCTGAATCAAGAACTTTCTAAGATGCGAGAAGAAAACAAAAAACTAAATGAATTAATAAGGACTTTGAATAACAAGATAGAGAAAATAGAAAGGGAATCTAAAAATACGAGTCCGAAGGCTTACAAGGATGGCAACTACACAGGTGTAAATACTTATGTATTGGATGTAGATAGTACAGAAAGAAGTTTAAGTGTGGATGTTCAAATATCTGATGGGAAAATTAAAAAGATAAGTGTAATTTCTATAGAACCTATTAAAAATGGTGATGCTAGTTTTATAGACAAAGCTAAAGAGGGAACAATCCCCAATATAATAGAAAAGAATACTACAAGCGTTGATGCTGTATCTGGAGCTACATACACATCTAATGGAATCAAGGAGGCAGTTAATGATGCCTTGAAGAAAGCAGTGAATCCATCTGATAATACTGATAGTAAAGATTTAATAAACAAATTAAAGCAATCCATAGAAGATAAAGAAAAAGTAGAAAAAGAAAAGAAAACACTTGAGACTGAAAATACAAGTTTGAAAGAACAAAATACCTCTCTAATGTCTAAAGTTGAAGAGTTACAGAAGAAGATAAAGGAGATGACTTCTAGTATACCTTCTACAACCAAGGCTATACATGAAAATATCATGTCAACTTTAAATGGTGTAATGGGTATAGAAAAAGTAAAAACTAATTAAAAAAGATTTGGCGAGTGTATGTAATTTTTTCTGTAAATTAGCCTTATATGGCTAATCCGCCAATTAGGCAGTTAAAAAATAAATATTTGATTATTGGGAAGGCTGGTGAAAATCCAACCTCCCTTTAATTTATAATATTACTTAATTTTTTGCATGTGATAGGTTGTAAAATTAAATGCGACACCGTAAATTGCAATAATAAGTTGACACTGTCTAATAATGACGTGAATATTGACAGACAGTAAAATAAGGCGTATCATTCTAATTAAGAAGACAAATCAAAAGGAGTGTGTAGTCATGAGAATAGCAGTAACATATGATAGTGGAACAATTTTCCAACATTTCGGACATACAGAGATTTTTAAGGTCTATGATGTAGAAGACAAGAAGATAGTAGCTGAAGAAGTCCTTGCTACTAATGGTCAGGGACATGGCGCTTTGGCAGGCTTTCTAGCTGATGCAAAGGTTGATATTCTAATTTGTGGTGGTATCGGCGGTGGTGCCCAGTCTGCTCTTACAGAAGCAGGTATCAAGTTATATGGAGGTGCTTCTGGAAATGCTGATGAAGCTGTAAAGGCACTTTTGGCAGATAGACTAGTTTATAATTCAGATGTTAAGTGTAGTCGTCATGAACATGAACATGGTGAAGGACATAAGTGTGGAGTCCATGGACACGAAGGTCATAGTTGCCACTAAATAAAGTATATATAAATTAATCAATAAAAAATGCCCTCCTTGCTCTTTTTTAAGCAATGGGGCATTTGTAGGTATTGAATACACAAAATATTTATTTGATATTTTTAGAATGGGGCAAAGCTGTTAGTAAACCATGAGTTTTCTGTAGCTAGCTTGATTTCCTGATCAAAGGAGTCTCTATGCTGGATTTCCCATTTAGCCAATACTTCCAATAATTTTTTTGCATTTGGGTCTTCAACGTTTTCCGCTGCCTTTTCATAAAATGTAGCAAAATCATTCTCCATAGCATATGCCATTCTTAGGATAGGCAAGTCTTCAACTGTAGAATCAAAGTTCATGTCCTTGATATCTCTTTCGTTGATCTTAAATATGTCTTCTCCACCCTTAAGGTCTAAACTTTCAAAGTCGTCAAATTCTTTACCATCCTGTATTTTCTTTAGTTCTTTTTCTAGGATTTCATAGTGATCATCTTCCATCTCTGCTAATTGAGTAAATATTTCCTTGTTTGATTCTGCCTTCACCTTAGACATATATGTCTTATAAAATTCTTCAGCAGTTTTTTCCATGTTCATTGCGTACTTTAGTATTTCTTCGTATTTTGTAGCCTGCATAGTTAATTACCTCCTATATATAAATTATTACTATATTAGTCTTATACCCTATGAATACGTTTTTAACAAGTATTTTAGACAGATAGAATTATCATGATAATACTATATTTGTATTATAAGGTAAAGTGATGAAGTATATTCAAACATTGTACCTTTTATATTGATATGCTTATAAAAACACTGAAAATGTAAGAAAAAACCTTATTTTATAATTTTACAGTTTAAAATCAACTATATATGGGTATTATATTAATATTATTTATTTCAATTTAAAAGTTTTAATTTGTTTTAGTGGTGTTTACCAACATAGCGTTTAAAGTGAGATTTACCAATGTAGTTTTTAGTTTAAGAATTTTAAATCAAGATTTAAATATCATTGTGGAATATAAAATAATTTTTTAGGAGGCCGAAGATGATAGAATATAAGAATATTTCAAAAAAGTATCCAAACGGGAAGATGGCAGTTAGAGATGTTAATATAAAATTTGACAAGGGAGAATTTGTTTGTTTTATAGGAACATCAGGTAGTGGTAAGACTACGCTTATGAGAATGATAAATCGTATGTTAGATCCAACGAGTGGCGAACTGACTATAGATGGTAAGAATGTAAAAGATTTCAATGAGGTAGAACTTAGGAGAAAGATTGGATATGTAATTCAGCAGATAGGTCTGATGCCGCATATGACAATCTATGAAAATATAACTATGGTTCCAAAGCTTTTGAAATGGTCAAATGAAAAGAGAAGAGAGGTAGCAGAGAAACTGATTAAGATGGTTGAATTACCAGAGAGTTTCTTAGATAGGTACCCTTCAGAACTGTCTGGTGGTCAGCAACAGAGAATAGGTGTAATTAGGGCTCTTGCAGCAGATCAGGATATAGTACTAATGGATGAGCCTTTTGGTGCCTTGGACCCATTGACTAGGGAGTCACTTCAGTCCGTAGTAAAAAATCTACAGAAGAAGATGGGTAAGACATTTGTATTTGTAACACATGACATGGATGAGGCTATAAAGCTAGCAGACAAGATAGCCATAATGGATAAAGGAGAGTTAGTTCAGTTTGACACTGTTGAAAATATACTTCTTAATCCTGCTAATGATTTCGTAAAGAATATGATCGGTGAAGAGAGATTGTCTGAAGCGCAGTTTGATATGAATACTGTTGAAAGTATAATGCTGAAGAATCCAATAAAGATTAATATTAATTCAAATCTTAGAACAGCTATAAATATGATGCACAACAACAGGGTAGATACCCTATTCGTTGTTGATGATAATGAGGTTTTACTAGGAGCCCTAGATGCCTTTGCCCTAAGAAATGTGGATTACAAGTTGGGTGTATCTATAAGTGACAGGATTAAAAGAGCAGATGCCATACCGGTAGATACAAAGATCAAGGCAGCCCTTTACTATATAAATGACCTACAGCATAGGAACCTTCCTGTAATAGATGATGAGGGAAGACTAGTTGGTCTGATAACAAGAGCTGCTATGGTGGATTGTCTATACCACAACTTCTGGAGCGACTATGAGCCGGAGGATTCAGGTGTTGTTGTTACAGATGGGTATGTAGCAGAAGATAATGATGAAGTTAGGTAGGTGGTAGTATGTTACAGTTTTTAAGCGAAAATGGAACTAACCTGCTTATAAAAATAGGTGAACATCTTACTATATCCATGGTAGCCCTAGTGCTTGGAGTATTGGTTGCAGTTCCCCTAGGTGTAGTTATAACTAAGAATAAGATGGTTGCAAAGATTGTAATGTCAATAGCTTCAGTTCTACAGACAATACCATCACTTGCCCTACTAGCTATAATGGTGCCCCTATTTGGTGTAGGAAAGGTACCAGCTATAATAGCTATTTTTATCTATTCATTACTACCTATACTTAGGAATACAGTTTTAGGTATGATGAGTGTAGATGATAATGTCCTAGATGCAGCTAAGGGAATGGGTATGACTTTCTTCCAGATTATTAAAGACATACAGATTAAGCTTGCAGCCCCAGTGATAATGTCTGGTGTTAGGCTATCGGCTGTATATGTAATAGCATGGACGACTCTAGCCTCATATGTAGGAGCAGGTGGACTAGGAGACTTTATATTTACAGGTCTTACCCTATTTAATGTTCCTATGATAATATTGGGGGCAGTGCCTGTTACTATTATGGCACTTATCATGGACCTTGTCCTTAGTAGACTTGAAAAGGCAGTGAAGCCTAGGACTGAGTCAAAGAGCAAAAAAGATAATGATAGCGACGATAAAGATAAAATAGAAAATGGAAATGGTATTAAAAATAAAAATGGACAAAAAAATAAGAGTGAAAATAAAATTGTAAGTAGGTCTAATACAAAAAAGGCTATTATAGCATTCTTGGCAATATTTTCATCACTTACTCTTACAGCTTGCTCATTGCCAGGTCTTGGTGGAGAGGCGAGTAAGGGTGATATAGTGATTGCTGGTGGAAGTACAGCCGAAAGACAGATTATTACAGAAATTCAAAAGCAGATGATTGAGCATTACAATCCAAAACAGAAGGTAAGTGTAATAAACAATCTTTCATCAGCTATGTTGGTATTCCAGACTTTAAACGGTGGATATGCTAATATAGGATCAGCCATGTATACAGGAACAACTCTTACTGGTGAGCTTGGTATGAAACCTACAACAGATCCCGAAGAGGCACTAGAGAAGGTAATAAAGGGGTATAATGACAAGTTCAATCTTATCTGGATGCCTACATATGGGTTTGAAAATACATATGCCTTTATGGTTAAAAAAGAATTTGCTGAAAAGCATAATCTAAATAAGGTCAGTGATCTAAAACCAATTGCCAAAGATTTAAAGGCAGGTGTAGATACGAGTTGGATCCAGAGAAAGGGAGACGGCTATCAGGCATTTAAGGACAAGTATAAGTTTGATTTTGATTCAGTATTACCAATGGATGTAGGCTTGGTATACAGTGCTGTAAATAGCGGGAAGATGGATGTGGTACTTGGTTACTCTACAGATGGTAGGATAAATTCATACGGTCTAAAAGTACTAGAAGATGATATGAGGATATTCCCACCATATGATGCCAGTCCAATAATCAGCAAAAAGACAGTAGATGAGCATCCTGAAGTAGTAGACGTTCTCTTAAAGTTAGAGGGCAGTATCACTAGTGAAACTATGCAGAAACTAAATGCTCAATGTGATGGAGAAAAGATTGAGGCTAAATTAGTAGCCAAGAAATTCTTGCAGGACAATAATTACTTTGAGTACAAAAAGGTGAATCCACTAAAGAAGAGACCAATTTACAAGGATATGTTTGAAGATAGTTCTAAAAAGTAAGTTGAAAACGAATAGGATGTGATTTTATGAAAGAACTAATACAGTATTACCAGGTCAATGGATCAATAGTGTTTGAACAGTTTATCAGGCACTTTTTGATATCTATATATGGAGTATTATTTGCCTGCTTGGTTGCAATACCTCTGGGCATGTATATAACAAGGAGTAGGAGGTTATCTGCCTTGACTATAGGTATAGCCAATGTGATACAAACGATACCATCTCTTGCCCTACTGTCTATATTGATGGTAGCCATGGGACTTGGTACTAACACAGTTGTAGCAACGGTATTTCTTTATTCCTTGCTACCGATATTAAAGAATACTTGTACAGGACTTAGCAATATAAACGAAAATCTACTCGATGTTGCTAAGGGAATGGGTATGACTAACTTTCAGGTAATGATGAAGGTCAAGATGCCACTGGCCTTGTCAGTTATAATGGGTGGCATTAGAAATGCCCTAGTCCTAGCAGTTGGTATAGCGACTATAGGTACCTTTATAGGTGCTGGTGGGCTTGGAGATATAATATCGAGAGGTATATCAGTCAGCGATGGTAGTGCTATTATATGGGCAGGTACAATACCTACAGCTCTTATGGCAGTTATATTTGATATAGCTCTTGCAGGACTGGAAAAGAAGTTTACAAATTATTCTTCTTAATTTAATAATATACTAGTATCGACCACCAAACTTAGGTGATATATTAAATCGACCTCCCAAGTTAGATCATGAATCTAATGAAAGGGAGGTTGTTTTTTGTGTTTATTTCTATAATCATAAATCATGGATAAGATCAATAATAATATATCATATTTGGAAAATAAAGAAAAATTGAATAAGATATTAAGTCATGGGTAAAATACTAGTAAGTTAAGGATAACGATTACAAAATGGCAATTGTTATCAAATACATTTTCGAATACAGGTGGACGAAAAATTATTATTTTAGGAGGACAAGAGATATGTCAATATTAACAGAAAAGAGATATAAATTATTTATAGATGGTCAGTGGCTTGATTCATCAGACAATACTACACTTAGGACAACAAATCCTGCAAATGGAGAATTTTTGGCAGAGATAGCGGATGCAACAAATGAAGATGTAGATAGGGCTGTTAAGGCAGCTAGGAAAGCGTTTGAGACATGGTCACAGACTACTACAGCTCAAAGGGCTGACATATTGGACAGGATAGCAGCTAGGATAGAAGAGAATGCAGAATTTTTGGCTACAGTTGAAACGATGGATAACGGAAAACCTATTCGTGAAACAAAGAATGTTGATATACCACTTGCAGCAGATCACTTCAAGTATTTTGCTGGCGTAATCAGGTCAGAAGAGGGTTCAGCCAACGTGCTTGATGGCAATAAGTTGAGTATAGTACTTAGAGAGCCTATAGGGGTTGTTGGTCAGATAGTACCATGGAATTTCCCATTCTTGATGGCGGCTTGGAAACTAGCTCCAGTAATAGCAGCAGGAGATACAACAATACTTAAGCCGTCTAGTTCTACATCTCTTTCAATACTTGAGCTTATGAAGATAATAGAAGATTTGATACCAGCTGGTGTAATAAATATAGTCACAGGTAAGGGATCTAGGTCAGGTGACTACCTGGTCCAGCATGAGGGAATAGACAAGCTTGCATTTACAGGCTCTACAGAAGTAGGTAGAAATATAGGTATAGAGGCAGCCAAGAGAATAATACCTGCTACATTAGAGCTTGGTGGAAAGTCTGCCAACATATTCTTCGACGATTGTGATATAGAGCAGGCCCTTGATGGTGTGCAGTTAGGTATCCTATTCAATCAGGGACAGGTTTGCTGTGCTGGATCTAGAATATTTGTTCAAGAAGGAATATATGACGAATTCGTTGAGAAGGCTATAGAGAGATTTAAAAATGTCAAGGTTGGAGACCCACTTGACGAATCAACTCAGATGGGAGCCCAGGTCAATGTTAGACAGGCAGAAAAAATCCTTGGCTACGTAGAAAATGGTAAGAAAGAAGGAGCTAGGGTTGCAGTTGGTGGACAGAGAGCTTGCAAGACCCAGTATTCAGGAGGAGCCTTTGTTGAACCGACATTGCTTGTAGATGTTACAAACGATATGGCTATAGCCCAGGAGGAAATATTTGGACCAGTTGGCGTAGTTATAAAGTTTAAGGATGCTGATGATGTTGTTAGGATGGCAAACCAGTCAGTATATGGTCTAGGCGGTGGTGTCTACACTAAGAATATAGATACAGCCCTTGATGTTGCTAGAAGGGTCAAGACTGGTAGAATTTGGGTCAATACATACAACCAGATACCAGCAGGAGCTCCATTTGGTGGAATCAAGCAGTCTGGTATAGGCAGAGAGACTCACAAGATGATACTAGACAGTTACACTCAGGCAAAAAATATAATGATAGATCTTACAGGTAAGGGAAGTGGATTCTATTAAGAATTTCTAGTTAAATAAAATATATAGAGGCGTTCGAATTGATATTTAGGCTACTTGGAAAATGAGTACAAAAAGCCATGGATATACACGAATAATATTTTATACTTGGAGGAAAATATATTGTATTTTCCTCCTTATATTTTAAAATAATAAAAAAATACCCTTGTAACTTACAAAAAAAGTGATATAATGTTATTTGGTCATGATTAATTGCTAATGATTGGCTGAAAACACGAACAAAAATATAGTGAGTTCTATCCATCAAACTGATGGGGAAAAGGGGTATTTATGAAAAAGTACGATATTATTATTGCAGGAGCTGGTGCTGGTGGAGTCTTTATGGCCTATGAACTATCAAAGGCTAATGTTGACGCCAAGATTTTGATGATCGATAAGGGGGCCAAGCTTGAAAGAAGAGTCTGTCCTATTAAGGCTGGCAAGACTCAAACGTGTGTGAAATGTTCACCATGTCATATCATGAACGGTTACGGTGGTGCAGGAACACTTTCTGACGGTAAATATAATATAACTACTCAATTTGGTGGAGATTTACACAAGTATGTTGGTGAAAAAGAGGCCATGGACCTTATGGAGTATGTTGATGAAGTTCTTTGCTCAATGGGTGGAGCTGATGCAAAGCTATACTCAACTGCAAGCTCAGATTTAAAGACGAAGTGTCTACAGAATGATCTTCACTTACTGGAAGCCAAAGTAAGACATCTTGGAACAGACAGGAATGTAAGGATACTAGGAAAGATATTTGATTATATAGAAGAAAAAATAGATATGGATTACCTAACTACAATTGAGGAAGTAGACAGGTTAGAAGATGGTAGATTCAAAGTTATAACAAACAAGGGTGAGTACGAGTGTAAGGACCTAGTGTTGGCAACTGGACGTTCTGGATCTAAGTGGATGTCTACTATATGTGATAAATTCCATATCAACCAAACAAAAAACAGGGTGGATATAGGTGTAAGAGTTGAGTTGCCTGCAGAGGTGTTCAAGCATATAACAGATGATGTATATGAGGGTAAGATAGTATACAAGACAAAACAGTACAATGACCTTGTTAGAACATTCTGTATGAACCCATACGGAGAAGTCGTATCTGAAAACACAAATGGAATAGTAACTGTAAATGGTCATTCATATTCAGACCCAGCACTTCACACAGAAAATACAAACTTTGCCCTATTGGTTTCAAACCAGTTTACGGAGCCATTTAGAGATTCAAACGAATATGGTGAGTCTATAGCAAGGTTGTCTAATATGCTAGGCGGTGGAGTTCTTCTTCAGAGATTTGGAGACCTTGTAAAAGGTAGAAGGTCTAGTGAGAGAAGGATGGAAAAATGTTTTACAAGGCAGACATTAAATGCAACTGCTGGTGATTTAAGTCTTGTAATACCAAAGAGACAGCTGGACTCAATAATAGAAATGATATACGCCTTGGACAAGATAGCTCCAGGTACAGCTAATGAAGATACATTACTATATGGTGTAGAGGTCAAGTTCTACAATTCAAAGGTTGAGGTAGACAAAAACCTAGAGACATCAGTTCCAGGCCTATATGCTATAGGTGATGGTTCAGGAGTGACTCATTCCCTATCTCAGGCATCCGCATCTGGTGTATATGTAGCTAGGATATTGGCTGACAGGTATTCTAAGTAGATACTCATGGCTAGAAATATCCTAATAGTACTTTTTAAATTAGCGAAAATATAGTATCATTATATTAGAGGTTAGACATTAATTTAAATTTTAAATATATTGAAAGAGAGAATAATATGACAAGAAATATTGGTACAGTAGCTCGTGGTGTTCGTTGCCCGATTATTCGTCAGGGAGATGACTTATCTGAAATGGTAGTAAATTCAGTTATAGAGGCAGCAAAAACTGATGGATTTGAACTAGGTGATAGGGATGTAATAGGTATAACAGAATCAATAGTTGCAAGAAGCCAGGGAAACTATGCTTCTATATCAGCTATTGGTCAGGATGTTAAAAACAAATTAGGTGGAGAAACAGTTGGAGTAATATTCCCAATTTTATCTCGTAATAGATTTGCAATATGCTTAAAGGGTATAGCACTTGGTGCAAAGAAGGTAGTATTGATGCTTTCATATCCTAGAGATGAGGTTGGTAACCAGTTATTGACTGAAGATCAGCTGGAAGAAAAGGGAGTAGATCCATATTCAACAGTTCTTTCACTTGAAGAATATAGGAATCTTTTTGGAGAAAATATTCACCCATTTACTGGTGTAGACTATGTGGATTATTACTCAGAAGTTGTAAGATCAGCAGGAGCTGAGGTAGAGATAGTATTTGCCAACCATGCAGTTGAAATATTGAACTACACAACTAATGTAATAAACTGTGATATCCATACTAGGAGAAGAACAAGCAGAATCCTTAAGGACAAGGGTGCTAAGGTATATGGAATGGATGAAATCTTAAATGAATCAGTAGATGGAAGTGGATTTAACACTAAGTATGGTCTACTTGGATCAAACAAGTCTACAGAGGACAGTGTAAAGTTGTTCCCAAATGACTGTATGGACCTAGTATACGATATACAGAAGAAGCTATTAGAAAAGACAGGCAAGCATATAGAAGTCATGGTATACGGAGATGGAGCCTTCAAGGATCCAGTTGGACAGATTTGGGAGCTTGCTGACCCAGTTGTATCACCAGCCTACACAGATGGACTTGAGGGCACACCAAACGAATTGAAGTTAAAGTATCTAGCAGACAATGACTTCAACGATTTGTCAGGCCAGGCCTTAAAGGATGCTATATCTGATAGGATAAAGGCAAAGGATGAATCATTAGTTGGTAAGATGGAGTCAGAGGGTACTACACCAAGAAGACTAACTGACCTTATTGGATCACTTTGTGACCTAACAAGTGGATCAGGAGACAAGGGTACTCCAATAGTTCTTGTTCAGGGATATTTTGACAACTATACAAACAACTAATAAAAGTTGAGTGCACTTAAGTATGTGTACTAGCAAATAAAGAATTTAGTATTAAAGAAACAAGTGTTTAGGAGTGTAAGTAAATGGCAAAAATATTGATAAGTCCAAGCAAGTATATACAGGGTCCTGGAGAATTAAGCAATCTAGGTACCTATGCTGAAAATCTAGGTAAAAAAGCCTTGGTTATAATCAGTGAATCAGGCTACAAAAGAGTTGGAAAGGGTATAGAATCAGGCTTTGAAAAATCGTCTGCAGATGTAGAGTTTTGCTACTTCAATGGTGAATGTTCATCTCAGGAAGTTGATAGGATAATAGAAAAGTATATCAATAATGGAGAGTGTGACATGATATTTGGTGTAGGTGGTGGAAAGATAGCCGATACAGCCAAGGCAGTTGGCTACTATACTAAAAAACCAGTTGGTGTATGTCCAACAGTTGCATCTTCAGATGCTCCATGTAGTGCTCTTTCTGTTTTATATACTGAAGATGGAGTATTTGATAAGTACCTATTTTTACCTAAGAATCCAGACATAGTAATGATGGATACAGATGTAATATCAAAATCACCTGTAAGACTTACTGTTTCTGGTATTGGAGACGCTCTTGCAACATACTTTGAAGCTAGAGCATGTAAGGCTAGTGGGGCTGTATCATGTGCAGGTGGTACTATAACACAGGCTGCTATGGCTCTTGCTGAATTGTGCCTAAATACACTACTATCTGAAGGTTTTAAGGCAAAAGTCGCTCTTGAGGCAGGAGTTGTGACTGAATCTGTCGAAAAGTTAATAGAGGCCAATACATTACTAAGTGGTCTAGGATTTGAGTCAGGTGGACTTGCTGGAGCTCATGCTATCCATAACGGTCTTACTGCTCTTGAAGAGGCCCACAATATGTATCACGGTGAGAAGGTTGCCTTTGGAACTTGTGTACAGCTTATATTAGAAGATGCTCCTTTGGAAGAAATAGAAGAAATATATAATTTCTGTATAGAGATGGGACTACCTGTAACTCTAGAAGAATTGGGTGTTACAGACTTATCTGAGGATAGGTTGATGGAAGTTGCTAGACTTGCATGTTCTCCTGATGACACTATACACAATATGCCATTCGAAGTTAACGAAAAGAAGGTATACAGTGCAATTATCGCTGCTGATAATATGGGAAGGAAGTATTTAGGCAAATAATCGAGAATTAGGAGGTAATAAAATGTCAAATGTAGAGTCAACAAAATACAGGTGTAGACCATGTGGTTACGTTTACGATCCAGAAAAGGGTGTGCCTGAATATGGGATTGAACCAGGAATCAAGTTTGAAGATCTTCCGGATGACTGGGTATGTCCTAAGTGTGCTGCCAGTAGGTGGATGTTTGAAAAAGTTGAATAGAATAGATTTTTTATTAAAGACTATATAAAACAAAAAAGTGGACTTGTGTCCACTTTTTTGTTTTTGAATCTAAATTTTGTAATATATATGAAAAGTATTGGATTCTTATTTTGACCACTTTGAAAGTGCAGCCTTATCTGCTACAACAATTACATCGTTATGTAACTGTAGTATACTGGCTGGAAGTTCAGGAGTGATTGGTCCATTTAGGGCCTTGTCTAGTATTTCTGCCTTGTCTTGACCAGATACTATAAGTACGATCTTTTTTGCCTGCATTATTGACTTGATACCCATTGTATAGGCCTGCTTTGGAACATCATCCTCAGAATCAAAAAATCTCCTGTTGGCCTCTATTGTAGTCTGTGCTAGATCAACACAGTGAGTTTCCTTTTCAAATTGTTCGCCCGGTTCGTTAAAGCCTATATGACCATTGTGGCCAAGTCCTAGTAACTGTAGGTCAACTCCACCTGTGTTTCTGATAATTTCGTTGTATTTTGAGGTGGCTTTTTCAGTATCCATTTCAAGTCCGTCTGGTACGAAAGTTTTTTTCTTATCTATATTGATATGATCAAAGAAGTTTGTGTTCATAAAGTAACGGTAACTCTGTTTGTTATTTGGATCTAGTCCCTTGTATTCATCTAAGTTAACACTTGTAACATTAGAAAAATCTATGTCTCCCTTTTCATACCATTCTATAAGCTGCTTGTAAGTACCAAGTGGTGAAGAGCCTGTAGCAAGTCCTAGTACACAGTTTGGTTTCATTATTACTTGGGCAGAAAGTATGTTTGCTGCCTTTCTACTCATATCTTTATAGTCTTGAGCCTTATAAATTATCATAAATATGTCCTCCTATTGATTGTTTTTTATTTATAGTACTGAATTATATTATTTGCATTTTTTAATTGTGTCATTTTCCTTATTTAATATCAAAATGTATTATTTTCTTGACTTAATGTCAAAAATAGATTTTTTAATAAATCCACTTCATAAATCCACTTCTTAGATACTAGTATAAATGAGAAAAAAATTATTTCAAGGATAAGTAGAATATTTGAAGGAACTTTCAAGAATATATATAATTAGGACTGGGAAAATGGGAAAATGGTATCATTGTTAAAGGTAATATGAAACATATTTCAGAATGAATAATATATATTGAAATATAATTCACACTAGTATATACTTAGTGGCATAGGAAGACAAAGGGAAATAAGGAGGTTGATCATGACTGATAAAAGTAAGATAAAGTCTATTGAAGGCAAATTAATAGTATCTTGTCAGGCTCTAGAAAATGAACCGCTTCATTCTTCTTTTATTATGGGAAGGATGGCAAGGGCAGCTAAAGAAGGTGGAGCTGTCGGCATAAGAGCCAATACAAGAGAAGATATAGAAGAGATTCAAAAACAAGTAGACCTGCCAATTATTGGTATAGTAAAAAAGGATTACGAAGGATCTAAGGTATATATAACACCTACTATGGATGAGGTTGATGATTTGATGAAGGCTAGACCAGAGATAATAGCCATGGATGCAACTAGCGACCTTAGACCAAACAATAAGAGCCTAGATGATTTCTTTAAAGAAGTAAAGGCCAAGTATCCAGACCAATTATTTATGGCAGACTGTTCTACAGTTGAAGAGGCAGTACACGCAGATGAATTAGGTTTTGATTTTATAGGCACTACAATGGTTGGTTATACAGACCAGTCAAGAGGAGACAAGATTGAAGCCAATGATTTTGAAATCCTTAGAAAAATTGTAGAAAAGGTGAGTAACAAGGTAATCGCCGAAGGAAATATAAACACACCTGAGAAGGCAAAGAGAGTGATTGAACTTGGTGCCTACAGTGTAGTAGTTGGCTCTATAATTACAAGACCACAGTTGATTACAAAGTCTTTTGTAGAAAAGATGGAAGAAAAATAATATATAAAAACAGTAAGTAAATACAAGATATATACAACTAGTATTTGATAAATTTAAAAATGAAATTATAATATTAAATTATTTGCGATAGGGAGGAAAACGTAACTATGAAAAATCTTGAAAAGTACGAGGGAGTAATACCAGCATTTTATGCATGCTATGATGAAGAGGGTAATGTAAGTCCTGAAAGAGTAAGAGAACTTACAAAATACTTTATAGGAAAGGGAGTTAAGGGTCTATATGTAAATGGTTCTTCTGGAGAGTGTATCTACCAGAGCGTGGAAGATAAAAAGGTTATTCTTGAAAATGTAATGAAAGAAGCAAAGGGTAAATTAACTATAATAGCCCATGTTGCTTGCAACAATACTAAGGACTCACAGGAATTAGCAACTCATGCAGAAAGCCTAGGAGTAGATGCTATAGCAGCTATACCACCTATATACTTTAGACTACCAGAATATGCAATAGCCCAGTACTGGAATGATATATCAGATGCAGCTCCAAACACTGATTTTGTAATATATAATATACCTCAGTTAGCAGGTGTTGCCCTAACAGATAGCCTATTTGCTGAGATGAGAAAGAACCCAAGAGTTATCGGTGTTAAGAACTCATCAATGCCTGTTCAGGATATACAGATGTTCAAGAAGGCTGCTGGAGAAGACTACATAGTATTCAATGGTCCAGATGAACAGTTTATCTCAGGTAGAGTAATCGGTGCAGAAGGTGGAATAGGTGGAACATATGGAGTTATGCCTGACTTATTCCTAAAGATGGATGAGTATGTAAGAGCTGGTAAGTTCGATATAGCAAGAGAAATCCAGTATGATGTAAACGAAGTAATATATAAGATGTGTTCAGCTCATGGCAATATGTATGCTGTGATAAAGGCAATTCTTAAGATAAATGAAGGTCTTGAAGTTGGTAGCGTAAGAAAGCCACTAGCAGCTCTAATAGAATCAGATATGGCAATAGTTGAAGAGGCTGCCAAGATGGTTAGGGATGCAAGAGCTAAGTACATAGGATAATCGGGAGGACGATATGCAGGGGTTTACTAAGATTGATTTAATAATATTAATTGCCTACCTATCAGCAGTTTTATTTGCTGGTCTTCACTTCTCAAAAAGGGAGATGAAGGGAAAAGAATACTTTAAGGGTGATGGAACAGTACCTTGGTGGGTAACATCAGTATCAATATTCGCAACACTACTTAGTCCAATTTCATTCTTGTCATTGGCAGGTAACTCATATGCGGGAACATGGATCATGTGGTTCGCTCAGTTGGGTATGCTAGTTGCGATACCTTTTACAATAAGATTTTTCTTACCTATATACAGTAAGTTAGGTATAGATACAGCCTACCATTACCTTGAAATAAGATTTAAGAGTAAGGGACTTAGAATACTTGGAGCAGTGATGTTCATAATATACCAGGTTGGACGTATGTCTATCATAATGTACCTACCATGTATGGTACTTTCTAAGTTAATGGGTGTAAATGTAAACATATTAATTATAATAATGGGTGTTATAGCAATTATTTACTCATATACAGGTGGCTTAAAGTCAGTACTATGGACAGACTTTATCCAGGGAGCTGTCTTACTTGTAGGTGTTACTTTTGGTCTTATATACCTTCTTGTCCACATAAATGGAGGTATGGGAGCTGTTATGGAACAGTTGGCCAACAACCACAAGTTCTTAGCTGTTGATCAGCCATTATTCGATGCCAATATATTTAGGGATAGTATCTTCCTATTAATAGTAGGTGCTGGTCTAAATACAATGGGATCATATGTATCAAGTCAGGATATAGTTCAGAGATTTACAACTACAACTGATACTAAGCAGTTAAACAAGATGATGGTAGCAAATGGATGCCTATCAATATTCATAGCTACAGTATTCTACCTAATAGGTACAGGACTATATGTATTCTATCAGGTACAGGGTAATATGTTACCACCAGCTGCCCAGCAGGACCAGATATTTGCATCATGGATAGCATTTGAGCTACCAGTAGGTGTAACAGGGATACTTCTTGCCGCTATATATGCAGCTGCCCAGTCAACACTTTCTACTGGACTTAACTCAGTAGCATCAAGTTGGACTCTAGATATACAGGCTCGTATAAACAAGAAAGAATTGAGTTTTGAAAAGCAGACTAAGATAGGTCAGAATGTATCTCTAATAGTAGGTATATTTGCAATAGTAGTAGCTATAGTACTTGCTCATGGTGGAGTAAAGTCAGCATATGAATGGTTCAATGGATTTATGGGACTAGTTCTAGGTATACTAGTAGGTACATTTGTACTAGGTGCCTTCACTAAGGTTGCCAACAAGTTTGGCGCTACACTTGCCTTTATAGCTGCATCATGTGTAATGGTATATATTAAGTACTTTGTTGACCCAGCTAAGATTTCTTTCTGGTCATACTCAATTATATCAATAGCAGTTTCTTTGGTTGTCGGTCTTGTAGCCTCAGTAGCTTGGGCAAAAATCAAGGGTATAAAAGAAGAACCACCAGCAAATACAACTATATACGGAGACTAGCAGGAGGTACAAAATGATATTTGGAAATGTAAAAAATTTAAGTGAATACTCATATCTTGAAGATCAAATAAAAGAGTGTTTTGACTACTATAAAAACAATGATTTAAAATCTTTTGAAAAGGGATCACACGAAATAGATGGTCAGAGATTATTTGTTAATATAGTTGAGTATACAACTACTAAGCCAGAAAATAGGTTTTGGGAAGCACATAAGAACTATTTAGACCTACATTTGATGTTGGATGGTTGTGAGCAGATAGACCTAAACTTTATAAACAACATGAAGCTAGGTGAATTTGTTGAAAAGGATGATTTCCTACCAATGGAAGGCCCTAAGAACTCTTCTGTAGTCTTAAGAGATGGAGATTTCTTGATATGTTATCCTGCAGATGCTCATATGACAGCAGTAGCAGTTGATGAGCCTCAAAAAATAAAAAAAGCTATTTTTAAGATTCAGATATAATCTTGAGTTATAATAAAGAGGCAGGATGCAAATAAGCATATGCCTCTTTGTCATGTACATATATAAATTGTATGTAACTAATAAAATTATTTAACCAATAAAGAGGACTACTAAGGAGTAATATTATGAAAAAGTATATCAGTATAGATATAGGTGGTACAGCAATTAAGTATGGTCTAATAGATGAAAATGACCAAATATTAGAAAGCCACCAGATGTATACAGAAGCATCCAAGGGGGGACCACAGATATTGACTAAGGCCATATCAATTGTGGAATCATATCTTGGACAAGGAAAAGAAAATAAGGACGATATAGTCGGCATATGTATATCTACAGCAGGGGTAGTAGATACTAAAAAGGGTATGATATATCACTCAGCTCCACTTATACCAAACTACACAGGTGTTAATTTCAAGCAGACTATGGAAGAAAGATTTGGAATAAATTGTGAGGTAGAAAATGATGTCAATTGTGCCGGTATAGCCGAATATATGTCAGGATCATCAAAGGATAGCAAACTTGCCCTTATGCTCACAATTGGTACAGGTATAGGTGGTTGTGCTATATTAAATGGTCAGGTTCTTCATGGAGTGTCTGGCTCAGCTTGTGAAGTTGGCTATATGAAGATGGGGGATAGCGACTTTCAGACACTTGGTTCAGCCAAGACCCTTGTTGAAAGTGTAGCCAATATGAAGGGGGACGATGTTGGTGAATGGAACGGAATAAGAGTATTTGAAGAAGCTAAGAAAAATGATAAAATATGTATGAGGGCAATAGACAATATGTGTGATGTTCTAGGTCAGGGAATAGCAAATATATGCTACATCCTAAATCCTGATACAGTTGTATTAGGTGGGGGCATCATGGCTCAGGGAGACTATCTTAGAGACAAGATAGAAAATAGTTTAAGAAAAAATTTGGAGGACGGTATATCTAGACATACTAGTTTGAAGTTTGCAAGCCATAAAAATTCAGCTGGTATGTTAGGCGCCTACTACAATTTTAGGAATATAGAAAAAATGAGCCTTAGATAGGAGGTAAAAAGTGGGATATTATATTAAGTCTGTGGTTGCTGTAATAGAATCCAACTATGAAAACTTTACTACAGTAGAGAAGAACATAGCTGACTTTTTCATTCACAATGACAAAAGACAGGATTTTTCTGGCAAAAAGCTGGCACAAAAATTATTTGTATCTGAAGCATCACTTTCAAGATTTGCTCAAAAGTGTGGTTTTAGAGGTTATAGGGAATTTATTTACCAGTATAGCGAGAATTTTGTTGAGAAACATGAGGATATGGCAGACAATGTCAGTCAGGTACTGAGCACTTATCAAGAATTGCTTAATAAGACCTATAGTCTTGTAGATGAAAACCAGTTAAAAAGAGTAGTTGACTACCTAAACACATCTGAAAAAGTATTTGTATGTGGCAAGGGATCATCAGGACTAGCTGCAAATGAAATGGAGCTTAGGTTTATGAGAATAGGTGTTAATATAGACTCTATTATAGATTCAGACCAGATGAAGATGAGGGCTGTGTTCCAGAATGAAAACAACCTTGTTTTTGGAGTGAGTATAAGCGGTGAGACTCAAGAAGTCTTATACTTTTTAAAAGAAGCCCACAAGAAAAATGCAAATACTGTATTGATTACTTCACAGATTAGGGATTCTTACCAAGAATATTGTTCAGAGGTTGTCCTAATACCATCTCTTAGACATTTAAACCACGGTAATGTCATATCACCACAGTTCCCCATATCTATCATGGTTGATATAATGTATTCTCACTTTGTACAAAATGACAAGAACAAGAGAGCTAGAATGCATGGAGATACAATCAAGGCCTTGGGAGACGGTTTTAAAAGGGAAGATGATAACTAACTAGACTGGATAAGAGTATATTAATTTATGATGTTAGTTAAAATTTAAGCTTTAAGGAGGCTAATATGATATTAAAAGCAAAATACATAGTATTAAAAGATAGGATGCTGGAAGATTCAGCTATATTGATAGAAGACAAGAAGATTAAAAAAATCCTAAGTTCTGATAAACTTGAAGGCAAGGAAGTAATTGACTATAAGGACTCTATTATTTGTCCTGGGTTTGTAGATACACACGTTCACGGATTTTGTGGGCATGACTTTATGGACAAGTCTGATGAAGGGCTAAGGTCTATATGTAGGGATATACTAAAGGCGGGTGTTACTTCAATCCTACCTACGACACTTACAGCATCAGAAGACGACATAATGGAGGTTGTAAGAATAGTCAAGGACAACAAGGATGCCTATGGTGCCAAAATCCAGGGAATCTTTCTTGAAGGACCATTTTTTACTGAAAAGCACAAGGGGGCCCAAAACCCAAGTTATTTCCTAAAGCCTGAAATAGAAAAATTGAGAAAGTGGCAGGAAATAGCTGGTGGCATGATCAAGAAGGTAGCACTTGCACCTGAACTTGAAGGCAGTGAAGAATTTGTACAAAAGGCAAGAGAGATGGGTATATATGTAGCCCTTGGTCACAGTGACGCTAGCTATGACGAGGCCAAGTCAGCAGTAGATGCAGGAGCTAATATATTTGTTCATACTTATAACGGCATGAGTGGACTTCACCACAGAAATCCTGGAATGGTAGGTGCTGCTATGACCTTGGAGGATGTTTTTGCTGAACTTATATGTGATGGGCACCACGTACATCCAGTAGCAGCTGATGTCTTGATAAGGTCTAGGGGTTACGAAAGTGTTGCCCTAATCAGTGACTGCATGATGGCAGGTGGAATGCCAGTGGGTAAGTACAAGCTTGGAGACTATAATGTTGTTCTAGATGGAGAGACTGTTAGATTAAAAGAAGGCAACCTAGCTGGATCTGTCTTAAAGATGAGAGATGCTGTCAAGAATCTAGTTAAGTGGGGAATTACAAGTCCCTTTGAGGCTATACAGATGGGAACACAAGTACCTGCAAAATCAGTAGGCATAGATAATGTCTGCGGTGTTATAGAGGAAGGAAGAGCAGCGGATATACTTGTATTAGATGATGAATTTTCAATAGTAGATGTTTATCTTAATGGAGAAAAGGTAGACTTTGGGAAGGAAAATTAAATAGACTATAAATTTTGGTAAGTAGATTTATCACAAATAAAGTTTTGTTTGGTGAGTAGACTTATTACAGAGGATATTTTAAAACTATAAAAGTCTTCTAGAATACTATTTTGCGAGTGTTCTAGAAGACTTTTTATTGTATATATTCATAGGAATTTATACAGTTTTATTTTGTTTTTATATGGTGTTTTTAGTAAATATTAATTCAATTTCATTTCCTTCTGTTTTTGACAGTTCTTTTCTAAACTCGTACCCATCTTCAGTGAAGTTCATCAGATCTCTATAGTCATTTATTTTATTTTTTGCTATATATCTAAGCATCTTGCCTCTTGCTGACTTTGAGGCGGTAGATTCAATCTTTAACTTGTCTTTTTTAATAACTTTGAATGTACAAGTCACAAATATAATATCTTTTTTGACGTATTTTTTTATGACCTTAGAGTATTCATTTGATGCCAAATTTACAATTACACCCTCGCTGTTTTCTTCCAGGTCCTTATATATGGAGTCAGACCAGAAATCGTATAAATTTTTATGTAAGGTATTTCCATACTTCAGAGGTAACTTTGTCAGCATCTCAAGCCTATATGGGTATATTGAATCGCTTGGTTTTAGACAACCGTACAATCCACTTATTATACGCAAGTGCTTGTCCATATAGTCTAAGTCATCCTTGCTAAGACTAGTTGGGTCAATATTTTTATATTGGATTCCGCTATATGCAAAGAGAGCTGATAGGCCATTTTGATCAAATTTAAAGTCTTTGAACCTTTCTATATTAAGACTTGCCAAATCTTCCTTTATTTTCATTAGTTTTGATAATTCTTCAAGACACATATTTCTGAGTGAATCAATAATTATTTTAGATTTTTCAATTTGACTAGGTATTTGTTTGGGCGAAGGGCTTGTTTCATTAAATCCCTTTGCCGGTGATATAAATGTTATCATAAATTTTCATCTCCATATTATATTTTTATTTGTTACTTATTATCTATATTACGATCTTAGATATATAGTATACCATATCTTGTATAATAGAAAGTAAAACTTGACTTTAATTTAGGATATATGAAAAGTTTAATTTAGTTCTAATTTACCTAGACTATTATAGGCCTTTTTTTAGTGAAAGTACGTGATTTTTTTGTGGTGAAAAATATGAATTGAACATTTAAATGGATAAAAAGACTTAAAGTTCGGAAAAAAGCCTTAAATTTTTGATTTTACGGAAAAAATGCTTGAAAAAATCTGTATATTGAGTTATTATTTTATTATAAAGTTCGTATATTATTCGTATATCAATAGATATATATTCGTGTATAGCTACTATCTAAGTATGTAGAAAGCTTTATGATATTAGTTAATGTAAATAATTTAAGAAGGAGAATTTATAATGAAAATAGCAGTAGTAATGGGATCAAAGTCAGATCTACCAAAGTTGGAGTCTGGAATAGCTTTAATAAAGGAGTTTGGTGTTGAGGTTGCAGTAAGAGTTCTATCAGCCCACAGAACACCGGTTGAACTAACTAAGTTCCTAGAAGATATAAAGGATGATACAGATGTAATCATTGCAGCTGCTGGAAAGGCAGCACACCTACCAGGTGTTGTAGCTGCTCAGACAGTAACTCCAGTGGTAGGACTACCTATCAAGTCATCTACAATGGACGGTTTGGATTCCCTACTTTCAATGGTTCAGATGCCTGGTGGAATACCAGTTGCAACTGTAACTATAGATTCAGGACTAAATGCTGCTCTTATGGCACTTGAGATCATAGGTATCAAGTACCCTAAGATAGCAGAAAAGTTAGTTGACTACAGACAGAAGATGGCTGACAAGGTTCTAGCTGACGACGCATCTTTGGAAATATAATTTTATATAGTGATTTCAAAAGTTATCATATGTAGGGGATATATATCCCCTCATTTGCTTGAAATATAGAATAAAAAATATATTATAAAATAAATTTAAAAGGAGAAAAATATGTTAACTTATAAGGCTTCAGGTGTTGATATTGACGAAGGTAATAGAGCGGTTGATCTAATAAAAGGAAAGATAAAAGAAACTTATGATTCAAATGTAATAGGAGACTTGGGTAACTTTTCAGGCCTATATTCATTAAAAGACTTTATGGGTATGGAGGAGCCAGTTCTTCTTGCTTCGACAGATGGTGTAGGAACAAAGTTAAAGATAGCCCAGCTTATGGACAAGCATGACACAGTAGGTATAGACTTAGTCGCTATGTGTGTAAATGACTTGATATGTCAGGGAGCTAGACCTATGTTCTTCCTAGATTATATAGCCCTTGGAAAACTAGTAGCTGAACACATAGAGAAGGTAGTTGGTGGTATAGCTGACGGATGTAAGATGTCTGGATGTGCACTAATAGGTGGTGAAACTGCTGAAATGCCAGGTATGTATGCTGATGATGACTATGATTTAGCTGGTTTTTCAATAGGTATAGCTGATAAGAAGAAGATAGTAAGCGGTAAGGATGTTAAATCTTCAGATGTGCTTGTAGGTGTATCATCAAGTGGTATCCACTCAAATGGTTTCTCATTTATAAGAAAGATATTCCTAGAAGAGTACAAGTATGACCTAAGCACTCAAATAGAAGAGCTAGGTATGACACTTGGTCAGGCTCTTCTTACTCCAACAAAGATATATGTTAAGCTAGCACTTGATATACTAGCAAAGCACAATATAAAGGCAATTGCCCACATTACAGGTGGTGGACTTGTGGAAAATGTAGTAAGGGTTATACCTAAGGGACTAGGATTAGATATAGATACAAAGTCTTGGGACAAGGCTCCTATATTCAAGATGATTGAAGGTTTTGATGCTATTGAAAAGAGAGAATTACACAAGTCATTTAACATGGGAGTTGGTCTAGTGTTTATTGTAGACAAGGAAGACGCAGATGCCCTTGTTAAGTTTATAAATGAAAGACCAAATGACAATGCCCAGTATGTTGATCCAATATACAAGGACCTTATGGAAGATAAGGCCTATATAATTGGTTCAGTTACAGATTCACACGAAGGTGTAGAACTTTTATAAAAACAATTAATATATGAGGAGTTAACATGAAGAATATAGGGGTATTGGTTTCAGGTGGTGGTACCAACCTCCAGTCAGTGATAGACAATATAGAGTCTGGCAAAATAAATGGTCAAATAAAGGTAGTAATATCAAATAAGGAATCAGCTTATGGTCTTGAAAGAGCTAGAAAGCATGGGATAAAGGCTATTTACTTAAATGGTGAAAAAGAAATAATCGAAGAATTAAAAAATAATGATGTAGACCTAGTAGTTTTGGCAGGTTTCTTGAAGATACTTAGCCACGATTTTACAAGGGCATTTGAAAATAAGATAATAAATATTCATCCATCTTTAATACCGTCATTCTGTGGCAAGGGTTACTATGGCTTAAAGGTTCATGAGGCTGCTGTAGAATATGGTGTTAAGGTAAGTGGAGCGACAGTACATTTTGTAGATGAAAATACAGATACTGGTGCAATCATCATGCAAAAGACTGTAGATGTCTTACCTGATGATTCTGCTCAAGACCTTCAGAAGAGGGTTCTATGTGTAGAACATGAGATACTTAGTCAAGTGATTGCTAAGTTCTGCGAGGATAAGATTAAGTTAGTAGGTAGAAGGGTTTATATAGAAGACTAGAGGAGGTCATTTAGAATGAAGAGAGCTTTAATTAGCGTTACAGATAAGACAGGTGTTGTAGGGTTTGCAAAGAAGCTAAACGACCTTGGTTATGAAGTAATATCAACAGGAAATACTTTTAAGAAATTAGATGAAAATGGTGTAAAGGTAATCCAGGTAGAAGAAGTAACAAACTTTCCAGAAATATTGGATGGTAGAGTTAAGACTTTAAATCCATACATCCATGGTGGTATACTATATAGAAGAGACCTTGAAAGTCATGTTGAAACTGTTAAGGAACACAATATAGGGTCTATAGATATAGTTGTAGTCAGCCTATATGATTTTGAGGGGGCTGTAAAGAGCAAAAAGTCACATGAAGACATAATTGAAAATATAGATATAGGTGGACCATCAATGATTAGGTCTGCATCAAAGAACTACAAGGATGTAGCAGTTGTTGTAGATATAGCTGACTATGATATGATAATAGAAAAGTTAGAAAATGGTGGGCTTACAGAAGAAGATAGAAGAAACCTAGCCTATAAGGCATTTGCAACAACAGCTAGATATGATGCCTTGATATCTTCATATTTTGCAGGTGTTGTAGGAGATACATATCCAGATATGATGACGCTTACATTTGAAAAGGATACAGAACTTAGATATGGCGAAAATGGCCACCAGAGAGGATTCTTATATTCTCAGCCAAATGCCAAGAACCCAATCCTTAATTATGAACAGCTAAATGGCAAGGCATTGTCTTTTAACAATATAAATGACCTACATGGTTGCCTAGAGTTTATGAGGGAATTCAAGGATGATGACCAGGTAGTTGCTGTTGCCATCAAGCACGCTAATGCTTGTGGTGTTGGTCTTGATAAGGACAGTCTGCAAGCATACACAAAGTGTTTTGAATCAGACAAGATATCAATATTTGGTGGTATAGTAGGTATAACATCTACAGTGGACGTAGCTACAGCAAAGATGCTAAAAGAGATATTCCTTGAAATAGTTGTAGCATATGATTTTGAAGATGAAGCCCTAGAAATACTAAAGACTAAGAAGAACCTAAGAGTCCTAAAGTTGGCTAAGATAGAAGAAAGCAAGCAAGTGCTTGATATGAAGTATCTTGACGGAAAATTGCTTGTTCAGGACAAGGATGTAATAAGAAATGAAAAGAGAGATGTAGTGACTAAGATTGCTCCATCTGAAGACCAGTTAAGAGACATGGACTTTGGAATGAAGGTAGTCAAGAACCTAAAGTCTAATGCAATAGTGATAGTAAAGGATGGTCAGACTTTGGCTTCTGGCTGTGGTCAGACATCTAGAATATGGGCCCTATCTAATGCCCTAGTAAACAATAAAGATAAGAACTTTGAAGGTGCAGTACTTGCATCTGATGCCTTTTTCCCATTTGATGACTGCGTAAGACTTGCTGCTGAATACGGCATCAAGGCTATAGTGCAGCCAGGTGGATCTATAAGGGATGAAGATTCTATCAAGGCTTGTGATGAACTTGGATTATCGATGGTATTCACAGGTGCTAGACATTTTAAACACTAATTAAAAATACAGTGCTAGTCTCAAGTGGGCTAGCACTATAATGGACTAATCGTGTATGGGAGGTTTGTATGAAGATTTTAGTAGTAGGTGGCGGTGGTAGAGAACACGCTATCTGTTGGAAGTTAAGTCAGGAAAAGAATGTTGAAAAAATCTATTGTGCACCAGGTAATGCGGGAATATCTAATGTGGCTGAATGCCTTGATATCAAGGATACAGAACTAGATAAGTTAGCTGATTTTGCATATGATAATAAGATTGACCTTACAATAGTAGGACCAGAAGTTCCGCTAGTGATGGGTATAACTGATATATTTAAAGAGAGAGGTCTAAGGGTATTTGGACCTGATAAGTCTTGTTCTAGGTTAGAGGGTAGCAAGTTATTCTCTAAGGAGTTTATGGTAAGACATGATATTCCAACTGCAAAGTACAAAGAATACACTGATATAGAAAAGGCTAAGGCTGAAATAGATAGCTTTGGGTATCCGGTCGTAATAAAGGCTGACGGTCTTGCAGCGGGTAAGGGGGTTGTGATACCTACCACAAGAGAAGAAGCCCTTGAAACTCTTGATATAATAATGAAGGACAAGAAGTTTGGAGAGGCTGGTGACCTAGTAGTTGTAGAAGAATTCTTAACAGGCGTTGAGACATCAATCCTTGCCTTTGTTGATAAGAATACTATAATACCTATGGAATCTGCTAAGGACCACAAGAAGATATTTGAATTAGAAACTGGACCTAATACTGGTGGTATGGGTACTTTCTCACCATCAACTATATATACAGACGAACTTGCAAAGAAGGTATATGATGAAGTATTGATAAAGTCTTTAGAGGGATTCCAGAAAGATGGCTTAGAATTTAGAGGTATCCTATTTGTAGGTCTAATGCTTACTCCAAATGGAGAAAAGGTACTTGAGTACAACTGTAGGTTTGGAGACCCTGAAACTCAGTCAGTACTTATGAGACTGGAAACGGACCTATCTGAAATTATGATGGCTGTTACAGAGGACAGACTAGAAGATGTACATATCAAATACACTGATGAGGCTGCAGCTTGTGTAGTACTTGCATCTGGTGGATACCCTGAAAGCTATGAAAAGGGCAAGGTAATAAAGGGACTTGATAATGTAGATGACTCTATAGTGGTATTCCACTCAGGAACAAAGTTTGTAGACCAAGATATAGTTACAAATGGCGGTAGAGTACTAGGTGTATGCTCTAGAGGTAAGACTGTAGAAGATGCCGCTAATAATGTATATGCTAATATAGATAAGATAAGCTTTGAAAAAATGCACTATAGAAGGGACATAGGAGTTAAATATGAGCAGAGTAAATAGAGTTTTTGTTGAAAAAAAGGACGGATTTGACCTAGAGTCAAAAGCAATGCAAAGTGACATACTTGATAGTCTTCATATATCAGTTGAAGGACTAAGAGTTATAAATAGATATGATATAGAGGGTATAGGACAAGATGTCTATAAGAAGGTCGCTGAAACTATTTTATCAGAGCCAAACCTAGACAATGTATACTACGAAGAAGTGCCAACAAGAGGTCATGAAAGGATGTTTGCTATCGAATACCTACCAGGCCAGTATGACCAGAGGGCTGACTGGGCTGCTATGTGTGCAGAAATAGTGAATGATGGTAATAGACCTATAATCAACTCATCTAAGCTTATAATAATAGGGTCTAGCATCAGTGACGAAGAATTTGCCAAGATAAAGGACTTCTCAATAAATGCAGTGGATTCAAGAGAGGCATCTTTAGATAAGCCTGAAACTCTTGAAATGGTATATGACTTACCAGAGTCAGTTGCAACTATGGATGGATTTATAGACCTTGACCAGGCTGGGCTTGAAAGTTTTCTTGCTGAACTAGGACTTGCTATGACAATAGATGACCTAAAGATGGTTCAGGAATACTTTAGGGATGATGAAAAGAGAAACCCAACTATAACAGAAATCAAGGTCCTAGATACTTACTGGTCAGACCATTGCAGACATACTACATTTATGACTAGACTAGCAAATATAGATATACCAGAGGGAAGATTTACTAACATAGTAAAGGAAACATACGATAGATACCTAGAAGATAGAAAGTTTGTATACGGTGATAAGGAAAAAGACATATGTCTAATGGATATGGCAACTGTTGCTATGAAGAAGCTAAAGAAGGAAGGCAAGCTGGCTGACCTTGATGAATCAGAAGAAATAAATGCTTGTTCAATAAATATAGACGTTGAAATAGACGGCAAGAAGGAAGAGTACCTTCTAATGTTCAAGAACGAAACACACAACCACCCAACTGAAATAGAGCCATTTGGTGGTGCAGCTACTTGTCTAGGTGGAGCTATAAGAGATCCATTGTCAGGTAGATCATATGTATATCAGGCCATGAGAGTTACAGGTTCTGCAGATCCAAGAACTTCTCTAGAAGATACACTTGCAGGTAAGCTAATGCAAAAGAAGATAACTACTGGTGCTGCTAACGGATATTCTTCATATGGCAACCAGATAGGTCTATCAACTGGGCAGGTATCAGAAGTGTACGATGAAGATTTCGTTGCTAAGAGGATGGAAGTTGGCGCAGTAATAGCAGCGGCTCCAAAGGAAAATGTAATAAGAAAGAGACCAGATGCTGGTGATGTAATCATCCTACTAGGTGGTAAGACTGGTAGAGATGGTTGCGGAGGTGCTACTGGTTCATCTAAGGAACATTCAGAAGAGTCTATATCTACTTGTTCAGCAGAAGTACAGAAGGGTGATGCTCCTAACGAGAGAAAAATCCAGAGATTCTTCAGAAATGCTGAAGCAGTAAAGATGATAAAGAGATGTAATGACTTTGGTGCAGGTGGAGTATCTGTTGCCATAGGTGAAATAGCAGACTCACTAGACATCAATCTTGACCTAGTTCCTAAGAAGTACGATGGTTTAGATGGTACAGAGCTTGCTATATCTGAATCTCAGGAAAGAATGGCAGTTGCTATCGAGCCACAGAACATGGCTAGGTTTATAGAACTTGCCAACCTTGAAAACCTTGAAGCAACTCATGTTGCTACAGTAACAGATTCAGGATATATGAGAATGAACTGGAAGGGCAAGGATATAGTAAATATCAAGAGAGCCTTCCTAGACAAGAATGGTTGTAAGCAGGATGCAGATATCAAGGTAGAAAAAATAGACGACCAATCTAGCTATACAGACCTAAGAGAAGTTACTAAGTCTGAAACAGGTATCAAGGACAAGTATATGGCAGCCTTCAAGGACCTAAATGTTTGTTCACAGAGGGGTCTTGTAGAGAAGTTTGACAATACTATAGGTGCATCCACTGTAATTCTACCATTTGGCGGTAAGTACCAGGCAACACCAGCCAATGGTATGGTTGCCAAGATACCTCTATTAAAGGGTACAACTAATACTTCATCAATAATGACATATGGATATAATCCAAAGATAGGTAAGTGGTCAACATTCCACGGGGCTATGAACGCAGTTGTAGAATCAGTTGCCAAGCTAGTTGCCCTAGGTGGTGAATATTCATCAGCTAGACTTACATTCCAGGAATACTTTGAAAGACTAGGAAAGAACCCTTCATCTTGGGGTAAGCCATTTGCAGCCCTACTAGGAGCTTATTATGCCCAGACAGAATTTGAGATACCAGCAATAGGTGGTAAGGACTCAATGTCAGGTACTTTCAAGGATATCAATGTACCACCAACACTTGTATCATTTGCAGTTAATACTCAGGATGCAGGCAAGGTAGTATCTCAGGAAATAAAGAAGGCAGGATCAAAGTTAGTCCTAGTTGAAGCAGTAGAAAAAGACTATGCCTTCCCAGATTTTGACCAGATGAAGAAGAATTTTGATATTATAACTAAGGCTATCATGGAAGGAAAGGTACTTACAACTTATGCCCTAGGATTTGGTGGACTAGGTGAAGCCCTTGCCAAGATGGCATTTGGTAACAAGATAGGTCTAGAACTTTCAGCTGATTTTGAAGCTTCAATGGAAAGTGCAGACGACTTATTTAGACCAAGCTATGGCTCAATAGTTCTAGAAATGGCAGAAGAAGACCTTGGATTACTTGAAGGTGCCACATATAAGCTTATTGGACAGACTATTGAAGTTCCATCAATTAAGGCCTTTGGTGAATCTATCAGCCTAAATGAATTATTAAAGGCATCTGAGGGTGTACTTGAATCAACATTCCCAACTAAGGCTTCAAAGATATTAACTGACGATATAAGAAATATAAGCTTTGAAAGAACGAGAGAGCTTAAGAAGGCATCTATATCAATAGCCAAGCCAAGAGTATTTATACCAGCCTTCCCAGGAACTAACTGTGAATATGATTCGGCTAGAGCCTTTGAAAGGGCAGGAGCAGAAGCTAAGATAGGCGTATTTAGAAATATGACTTACAAGGATATAGAATCATCAATAGATATGATGGTTGATGAGATAAATAATAGCCAGATAATAATGATACCAGGCGGTTTCTCAGCAGGTGATGAGCCAGATGGTTCAGCCAAGTTTATAGCTACAGTATTCAGAAATCCTAAGATAGAGGAGGCTGTAATGAAGCTATTAAACGAAAAAGATGGTCTAATGATAGGTATCTGTAATGGATTCCAGGCCCTAATCAAGCTAGGTCTTGTTCCATACGGTGAAATCATGACTCCATCAGATCATATGCCAACACTTACTTACAACAATATAGGTCGTCACCAGGCCAAGATGGTAAGGACTAGAGTTGCATCTAACAAGTCACCATGGCTTGCTGGAACAAAGGTTGGAGACGTTCACTCAATAGCCATATCTCATGGTGAAGGTAAGTTCGTCGCATCTGAAGAAGTGATGAAGAGCCTGATCGAAAATGGCCAGATAGCAACCCAGTATGTTGACTTTGACGGAAACGCTACATATGATATAGACTTCAACCCTAATGGTTCATACTATGCAGTTGAAGGTATCACATCAGCTGATGGTAGGGTCCTAGGAAAGATGGGTCACTCTGAGAGAATCGGTGAAAACGTGGTAAAGAATATAGTTGGAGCAAAAGACCAGCACTTATTCGAATCAGGAGTTAAGTACTTTAAATAGGAAATATATTAGTATGAGCCGCTCCCCAAGAGCTTAGAAATAAAATCTAAGACTAGGGGGCGGTTTTTATATAGTTAATATGTTACTATTATGTTTTTATACTGGTCAAACTTGAAATTTCACAAGCTAGGTATAAAATCAATGGAATTTTCTGTTGACTTATATATAGCAATATTATAATATTAGAATATAATGATTAAGCGATACTTTTTTGGAATATATAAAATATAAGAAAGTAAAAATAGAGGTGATTTAATGGAATTAAAAACTAAGAGCGAAGAACTAACAGAGTATGCTGATCTCTTAAAGGCTATAGCACATCCTGTTAGGTTGTGTATTGTAAAGGGACTTATTGAAAATGGACCCCACAATGTGTCGGATATGCATTCATGTCTTGAGATGGCTCAGTCAACAGTTTCCCAGCATCTTGCAAAATTAAAGTCAGCAGGAATATTGACAAGTGAAAGAGTAGGAACTGAGATAATATATTCAGTAGATAACAAGTTTATAGAGGAAATAATAAAAAAAATTGAGATATAAATATTTTGTCGCTTTGACAAGAAAGGTGGTAAGAAAATGAAAAAGATATTAATAGTTGGTGGTGTTGCTGGTGGTGCTACAGCAGCTGCAAGGTTGAGAAGGCTGGACGAAACTAGTCAGATTATAATGTTTGAACGTGGCGAATATATATCATTTGCCAATTGCGGTCTTCCATATTATATAGGTGGAGTGATTGAAAATAGGGATGCCCTACTAGTTCAGACAGTTGAAGGTATGTCTAAGAGATTCAACCTAGACATCAGAAATTTCAGTGAGGTAGTGAGCATTGACCCAGAGAATAAGACTATAAGCGTCAAGAACTTAAAAACTAATGAAGAATACAAAGAATCATATGATGAATTAATCTTATCACCAGGTGCTAGCCCAACCAAGCCAGCTATTCCAGGTTTGGACAAGGCAGACAATGTATTTACTTTGAGAAATATACCTGATACAGACAGGATAAAGGCCTATGTAGATGACAATAGACCAAAGGAAGCAGTAGTAATTGGTGGTGGTTTCATAGGTGTTGAGATGGCAGAAAACTTGGTTGAAAGAGGAGTAAAGGTTCACCTAATAGAAATGCTAGACCAGGTCATGGCTCCATTTGATTATGAAATGGCTCAAATCCTACATGGACATATGGAAGACAATGGAGTTGACCTAATACTTGGAGATGGTGTTGATTCCTTCAAAAACGATGGAAATACAATTGTCTTAAAGAGCGGTAAGCAAATAAGTACTGACATGACTATTCTATCTATAGGAGTTAGACCAGAAAACAAGTTGGCAAAGGATGCGGGTCTAGAACTAGGACCTAGGGGACACATATTAGTAGATGAAAATATGATGACTTCAAAAGACCATATATATGCAGTAGGTGATGCTATACAGACAAAGGACCTAATATTCCAGGAAGGCGCAAGTATTGCCCTGGCGTCTCCAGCCAATAGACAGGCCAGAATAGTTGCAGACAGGATAAATGGTATAGATTCTAAGTACAAGGGTGTTCTTGGTACATCAGTAGCTAAGGTATTTGATATGACTGCTTCTTCAACAGGAAACAACGAAAAGAAGTTAAAGCAGATGGGAATAGAAAACTACGAAACAGTCCACCTACACCCACTATCAAATGCAGGTTACTATCCAACTGCCAACCCAATGGATTTAAAACTTATATTTGAAGTTCCAAGTGGTAAGGTCTTAGGAGCACAGGCAATAGGATATACAGGTGTAGAAAAGAGAATAGATGTAATAGCTACTGCAATAGCTGCAGGTATGACAGTTAGAGAACTTCAGGATATAGAGCTAGCATATGCACCACCATTCTCTTCTGCCAAGGACCCAGTTAATATGGCAGGATACGCAGCCAGTAATATACTAGACGGACTAGTTAAGAAGGTTGATGTCATGGAAATTGACCAGTTAGTTGAGGATGGAGAATACCTACTAGACATAAGAACTGAAGAAGAGTATTCACTAGGCAACATCAATGGATCTGTAAATATACCGCTTGATGAATTAAGAGACAGGATGGATGAAATACCAAAGGATAGAATTATATACGTTAACTGCCAGGTTGGATTAAGAGGTTACCTAGGTTGTAGAATACTAAACCAGAATGGATTTAACACTTATAATTTAGATGGTGGTTATTCATTGTATTCAAACTACAAGAGGGTGATCAAAAAAGACACTTCATGCATCCAGGGCAAGGGTATAGCTTGTACAGATAATTCCGATGCTTTGCCAAAAAAAAGTAATTAATGACGAGAACATAATATAGAGGACTACAGTGCCAAGGTCCAATAGTCAAGATATTCACTGCTTTATATAGGGCTCGACAATAGATTAATGATAAAGTAATAAATAAACTATATAGATATAGATTTTTTAAATAGTAATTATTTTCAAGATATAAAATATCTATTTATAAAAAAGTTTATTTTATGCTTATATCTTATTTGTTATGGTATAATTGCGATGTATGCAAAAATCCAAAGTATAAACGTAAATTGTTTGGATTTTTTATAGCATTAATTAATTTATTTGGAGGTTATTATGAAATTAAAGAAAAGAGCTCTACTTACATTGAGTGCTTTCTTGATGCTATCTTCTCTTAGTGCTTGTGCACCTAAAAAGACAGAAGATACTTCTAAGAAGGAAGAAACAAAGATCGAGACAGCTAAAACAGAAGATGTAGAAGCAGCACTTAAGGATGGAAAGACAATAGTTCTTGATGCGAGAAGCAACGATGCCTATAATGGTTGGGCTCTTGATGGCGCCAAGAGAGGTGGTCATATCAAGGGTGCATCAGATTTTTCTGCAAAATGGTTAAGCAGTGACTATGATGAAAAGGGTAACCTAGAAGCATACTCAAGAGAGCAGGTTCTTAAAGACGCTATGAAGAATAAGAACTTGACTAAGGATTCAAAGGTTATAGTATATGACACAAATGACAAGGATGCTATGGCAGTTGCCCAGTACCTATCTGGAAAGGGTATCAAGGATATAAAAATATACAATGCCAAGGAATGGATAGATGGTGAAAAGGAACTTGCATCATACAAGAACTACCATCTTTTAGTTGCTCCAAGCATTGTAAAGTCAATTGTTGATGGTAAGACTCCAGAAGGTTTTACAACAGCTAAGGATATCAAGGTTGTAGATGTAAGATGGGGAGGCAACAAGGAATCAGGATATTTACAGGGCCATGTACCAACTGCAATACATATAAATACAGATGATATTGAGCCACCTAAGAAGACTAAGAAAGGTGACACAGAATGGATGCTTGCAGATGACAAGGCTTTAGTTAAGTTGTTACTAGACAATGGTATAACTTCTAGTGACTGTGTTATAGCAACAAGTCCAGAACCAATGGCAGCAGCTAGATTTGCAGTTGTATGCAAGTATCTTGGTGTTAAGGATGTTAGAATAATGAATGGTGGTCTAGTTGGATGGTCATCAAATGGTTATGAACTAGCTACTAAGGAAGAAACTCCAAAGAAGGCAAGTGATTTTGGTGTTACTGCTCCACAGAATCCTGCTTTAATTGATACAATGGAAGAAGCTAAGGCTATGCTTGAAAACAAGGATAAGAATGTACTTGTTGACAATAGAACTATAGGTGAATACCAGGGTAAGGTAACAGGTTATTCATACCATAAGAAAAAGGGTAGAATACCAGGTGCAGTATATGGTCATGCTGGAATTAAGAATTCAAGCTCAATGTACTACTATAGAAATATAGATAAGACTATGAGAAATGCCCAGGAAATAGAAGAATTATGGAAGAAGGATGGAATTGATACTTCTAAGCACCTATCATTTATGTGTGGTAGTGGTTGGAGAGCATCTGAAATACTATGGTACTCAATGGTAATGGGTATGGAAAATACATCTTTATACAGTGATGGATGGATAGGATGGTCAAATTCAGGCCTACCTACTGAAGCTGGAGATAATAAGTAGTAAATATAAATTAATATATAAAAAATGTAAATTTTAGAGTATATTAGTAGAAATTTGGAGTAATATGTTTGAAAGAATTAAAAAAATATTAATTGTATTATTATGGTTTGTGCAATTTGCATTATGTCTAGCAATAAAATACCTGGAGAAACTTTCAAGAGTTAAAGCAGGTGTTAACCATCACTTGTATTTCAAAAAAGAAGAGTATATGCAGATGTTTTTTACAGATGAAAAGATAAGGATTATGTTTATCTGTGCTCTGGTATTATTGGCTATTGCGCTACTACTTATGATGGTTGCAAAGAATAAAAAAAATATTTGGATGGGACTTGGAACTATTAACCAATGTCTCTGGTCATCTGTATTTATATATGACCTAATTGCAAAATCAGCACTTGAAAGCATTGTTTATCCTTATGCTATGTTTGTACTTTCTATTAATATAGTCATAGCCGTTGTCATGATTTTATTGGGAGCAAGCTTACAAACAAAAGTCAAAATACAAGAAAATATTAATAACAAATAATAAATCACGGCATCATAAGGTTATGGTGCCGTTTTCAAAAATAAATATTTTTAAGGAGGGTTTAATGAATACTTTAATATGCTACAAAAAATGTACTACTTGCAAGGCAGTAGAAAAATTGATGAAAGACCAGGCTATTGATTATGGAATAAGGGAAATAGACAAGGACAATCCAACAAAAGATGAATTAAAGAAATGGAAGGAAATGTCAGGTCTAGATTTAAAGAGATTTTTCAATACTAGTGGTAAAATATACAAGGAAATGGGTCTATCTAAAAAGCTAAAGGATATACCAGAGGATGAACAGTTTGATATGCTTGCTAGTGATGGTATGCTAGTTAAAAGACCCATATTATTGTTAGATGATAGTAGAATATTTGTAGGACCTGATGTTAAAAAATACCTTTTAGGAGAGCTTGATGAAGATAAATAAGTAAATGGACTTGGTAGACTATACGATGTAGTAAATGGCCTATATCTTGATTAAAAATATATAAAGGTAGACAAATAATAAATCCTCAGAAATTACATTATCTGGGGATTTTAATTAATATGGAAGATTTCCTAATTTGCGGGGGTATTTTTCAATTTTTTCATAAAACTAAAGAAAAATGTTGATGTTAGTATTGCTGAGCTCAAGTCTGCAAACGGGGCAGAATATAGAATACCATTTAGACCTGCAATTTTAGAGAATATAATTATAGCAGGCATCAATATTATAACTTGTCTAGTTAATGTAAGCAACATGGCTATTTTTGGTTTTCCTATAGCTTGGAAGAAGTTGGATCCAACTATCTGGAAACCTACAACTGGAAGACACATCATCCAAATTCTCAGGGCCATTACTCCGAAGTTCATCAGATTTTCTTGTCTATTAAATAGTCCGACCAATGCACGTGTTCCAAACATGGCAAGAAGGAATCCTGAGAAGGATATTATTGTGGCAACTATGATAGATGCAGTTGCAGCTTGCCTTACTCTTGTGTAGTTCTTTGCTCCGTAGTTAAAGCTTACAATAGGTTGTAGACCTTGGTTTAGACCTATTATAGGCATAATCATCAGCATCTGTATGGAGTTGATAATACCCATGCCAGAGATAGCTATGTCGCCACCATATCTTGCAAGATAGGTATTTAGTATAAGGTTAAGCACACTAGTTGCTAACTGAAGCATAAAGCCTGGTAATCCCAACATTAATACTTCTTTAGATATTTTGGGAACGATTTTCATATTTTCTATTCTTAGTCTATGAGGGGCATCCTTTTTTAGGAAGTGGCTTGCAGACCAGACAAGAGATATAAGCTGAGATATTACAGTTGCTGTAGCAGCTCCACTCATTCCCATCTTGAAAACAAATATAAATAAAGGATCAAGTAAAATGTTTACACCAGCCCCTACAAACATAGTTATCATAGCAAGTTTAGGTTCACCTATGGCTCTCAAGAAATTATTAAATCCCATGCCAAGGACTTGGAAAATAGTTCCCATAAAAATTATTCTCATATATTCTATTGAGTATGGAAGGACAGCCTCACTTGCTCCAAAGGCTGTCATAAGGGGCTTTAGAAATACTTCTCCAAGAATTGTTATCACGGATCCTACAATTATGAGCATAGCTACTGCATTTCCTATTGATTTTTCTGCCTTATCGATTTTTCCCTGACCCAAACTTATTGAAAAAACTGTTGCACCACCTTGACCGAACAGTATTCCTATAGCAAGGGTTATAATCATAGCTGGAAATGAAATTGTTATTCCAGCTAATCCATTTGCACCCAAATCTGGCGCATTACCAATGAACATTCTATCTACTACATTATATAGGGCATTAACCATCATGCCAATAATAGCAGGAATAGAAAACTGATATAGTAATTTAGAAATCTTTTCATAACCTAGTGGGTTATTTATCTGTATTTTATCTCTTGTTTGTTCCATTAAATATCCTTTCTACATTATTTGCCATTCTATTTAAATAGTCATAGGCTAAATTTTTTTCTTCTGGTGTCATATCATAGGTTAGTATGTCTACCCATGACTCCAATATGTAATGCATGGGCTCTATTATTTCTATACACTTGTCGGTTAGGTATATCTTATTTTGTCTTTTGTCGTGTTGACACCTAATCTTTTTAACCATACCCTTTTTTATTAGGGACTGTATGGCTCTTGCTGTGGAAGCCTTGTCTATATTCAAATAACTTGATAAATATTCTTGAGATACACCCTCATTTAAATATATAGTTATTATAAAGGGCTGTTCCGAACTTGTAATATTCAAATCTTTCAGATGGATGTTTTTATAAACCTGTCCCTTTCTGTATAGGAGAGAAATTATTCTACTAGGACTTATTTTGGCAGATTCTTTTATTGTTTCCATGCTTATATTGGTTTTTTTTATCATAAGTACCACCTCTTTTTATATTGTTATATTAAAAATAGACTCAAGAGTCTTATATTGGATAATGTATTTATGAAACTCCTATTTAGTTGATATGACAACTATATAAGAGTATATATCTTTTTAGTTGTTATGTCAACTAAAAAGTTTATATGGATGTATATTATGGTATAATCAAAATATATAGTCACATTTTGGGAGGTTATTATGAAATTTACATTATGTTACCTAATAAGGGATGGGAAGTATTTGATGCTTCACAGGACCAAAAAAGAGGTGGATGTCAATAAAGGCAAATGGATAGGTGTTGGTGGTAAGCTTGAAGAAGGCGAAACTCCAGCTCAGGGTATAGTAAGAGAAATTAAGGAAGAAACTGGATACGATGCTCATGATTGTATATTTAGGGGAGTGGTGGTATTTAAGTACAATAACAACCCACCAGAAGATATGTATTTGTTTACATGCCAAGACTTCTCTGGTAGCCAAAAAATATGCGATGAAGGAGACCTAGCTTGGGTAGATATAGACAAGATAGAAGACCTCAATATATGGGATGGTGACAGGATATTCCACAGGTTGTTAAGAGAGGGTAAGGGGCTTGGTGAAGACAAGATATACCTTACACTCGACTACAAGGATGACGTGCTCATGTCTGATAAGCTTGAGTACAGGAAGAACTTGATATAGTCTAGAAAGGAATAGTATGAGATTAAAAAATACATATAGGGGCTTGCCCAAGGAACTTTACAGTGATCTTTTAGATAGGGTTTGGTTGGGCGAGTGTGATATGGATAAGTTAGAAAAATTAATAGATAAAGATCTGGATTCTAGGTCAAGGGATGCCAATTTGAGTAAGAAGGGCGGTGTAAGTACCCTACTTGTAAATGAAGATCTTGCCAAGGATATGGGTCTTGATCCAAAGCTACTATATAGCAAGGATATGGCCTTGGTCTTGACTGGGAAAAATAAAATTAAGGGGACAGAGCCTATAGCACAGGCCTACATGGGTCACCAGTTTGGCTATCTAAATATGCTAGGTGATGGCAGGGCAATTCTCCTAGGAGAGCTTGAAGAAGGCGACAAACTAGTAGATATACAGTTGAAGGGTTCTGGAAGGACTATCTACTCAAGAGGAGGAGATGGCAAGGCAAGTCTAGGTCCTATGGTCAGAGAATATCTTATAAGCGAGGCTATGGCTGGATTGGGCATAGCTACAACAAGGAGTCTTGCGATTTGTTTGACTGGCGAAGATGTGTTTAGGTACAAAAGAGAAAAGGGGGCAGTCTTAACTAGGATAGCAGATTCCCATATAAGGGTTGGAACATTCCAGTTTGCTGAACAAACTGGTGGCAAAGATATGGTCAAAGACTTGGCAGATTACTCAATTAAGAGACACTATAGGGATATTTTAGATGATGAAAACAAATCATCTAGTTCAAATATATACATAGAATTTTTCAGACGAGTTTTGAATAGACAGGCCAAGTTAATAGCTGATTGGATGTCTGTAGGATTTATCCATGGAGTCATGAATACGGATAATATGGCTATATCAGGTCAGACTATAGACTATGGACCATGTGCCTTTATGGACACTTACAGGCTGGACACAGTATATAGCTCAATCGATAAGGCTGGTAGGTATGCCTATAAGAACCAGCCTACAATAGGGGCTTGGAACCTATCATGGCTAGCCCATAGTCTTGTTGATTTGTTTGACCAAAATCATGAAAAGGGCCTTAACATAGCGAAAAAAGAGTTAGAGAAGTTCCACTTGATATTTCACTCATTCTGGTTTGATAAGCTAAAAAAGAAAATAGGTATATACGGTAGTGAAGAAGATGATAGTAGGTTACTATTTGAACTACTGACTATGCTTGAAAAGTATGAAGCAGACTATACAAATACATTCCTTGCAATGACCTATGATGAGCTAGATTACAGGGAACTTACAGGAATAAAAAACTTATTTGAGTCAGATGAGTTCAAGGCTTGGAAGGACAAGCTTGACTCTAGGAGAAGCCTAGACATACAAAAATCAAGGGCAAAAGAAAACGACTATAAGAATTTGATGAAACAAAACAATCCTGTGATTATAGCTAGAAACAGATTGGTAGAAGATATTATAAGCGGTCTTGAAAACGGTGGTGACTTGTCAGAACTAATTGAACTTGCAAGTGCCATTAAAAACCCATACGAATTAAATCAAGTCAATATAAAGTTGGCGAAAAAAGATATTTCAACACCACTTACTTATAGGACATATTGTGGTACATAGGAGCCATGATATAGGACACATATACACTATGAAATACAAGATATATACAATATGTATATAATAAATACTCCATTTATGGTAGAATAGTCTATAGTATAGCTCTAGGTTAGAGGAGGAAAAAAAGTGAATACTAAAGTGATTATGGAAAAGTTTAGAAGGGCTATTTCCTACTTGATGATCTTGTTACTTGTTGTCACAATGGCAACAGGATGCTCTCAGAATCTTACGGATTCACAAAAGAGTAATGTTTCATCGAAGGACAGGGAAGTTAGCCAGAGAGTCGATCAAACCTCCGACAAAAGAATTGATAGAGATTCTACTTATACGACCAAGGAAGATGTGGCTAGGTATATAGCCAACTACAAGGAGCTGCCCAAGAACTTTATAAGTAAGGAAGAGGCAAAAAATCTTGGTTGGAACAAGTCTGAGAACTATGTCTCGGATGTGGCTAAGGGAAAATCTATCGGTGGAGACAGGTTTGGCAACTTTGAAAAACAGCTGCCTATAAAAAAGGGTAGGGTCTATAGGGAATGCGATATAGACTACAGAGGTGGTAAGAGAGGGCCAAAGAGGATAATATTTTCAAATGACGGATTGATTTATTACACTGGTGACCACTATAAGACGTTTGAAAAATTGTATGGGGAGGATGAATAGTGAAATTAATAGTTGACTTTAACAAGATAAATAGTTTAGATGAGTTCCATGAATTTATGGCTAAGGAACTAAATTTTGGGGATGAATATGGATATAATTTAGATGCACTACATGATGAAATCAAGTCTTACAAGGATTTAGATATAGAAGTAATCAAGGGTGGCAAGGTTCAAATGGAGATGCAAGAACTAATAGAAGATATGCTGACTAGATAGGCCTAGTTATAAATTTAAAATATTTTATTAAGGTGATATTATGTTGGATATAAAAAATATAATGGAAGATAGGGGTCTTGATATAGGACTTCTAGGAGCAGCCTTGAATATTAGCGATGAAGAAATATCTGAGATCTTAGAAAATAATGATCCTAGTATGCTGGATGACATATTGTTAGGAGAATTGGCTAGGGTCTTGGATATAGATGTTCAAGAATTGATAGTTGAATAGTAAAAGTAAAAAAACCTAGTTGGGACTCAGTCCTGACTAGGTTTTTTGATAGTAAGTTTGGTATTTATTTTTTTAAAGCTTTTTTAACACCTGTATATATCAGTAAAGAAGTAACTATACCAAATAAGGCCTGTAGAGTATTGGCAGGAGCCGCTGCTATAGACTGCTTAATACCGCCGTACATGAATATTTCACCTATGAAATAACCACTCACCATAATAGCACCACCTACAATACTTGCTATAATGTTACCCTTTTTATTGGGAATCTTTTCGCAAATTAGACCACAGACGTAACCTTCCAAGCCCTTGGTAATAAATGTTACTGGTGCATATACGCCATAACCTGATATAAGATCAGCTAGTGCAGAACCTACACCACCTATAACAGCACCATGTTTCCTACCTAGGTACATAGCAGAGAATAAAACTACTGTGTCACCCATATTTACGTAACCATTTGCTCCAACTACTGGTATCTGAACAATCATAGTCATTACAGTCGTAAGTGCCATCAAGACTCCGCAAAGGACAAGGTCTTTGGTTGTAAAACCGTTCTTTGTCAATGCATTATCACTCATAATAACCTCCTAAAAATAAATTAATAAGAATAATATCTATATTCATGATAATACACTTTTTTATCTTGTTCAATTTATATTGGATATAAAATGAAATTGTACTAGTACACTAATTTATTTGGCTGATAAGTAGTTGAAAATATTTATAAGTGTATTCTTTTCATTTGAACCTACACTAGAGAAAAATTCCTTGATAAGAGCATCATGCTCAGGAATCACCTTGCTAATTAAGTTGTTTCCAGCATCTGTAAGACTTAGTAGGTATCTTCTCCTATCAGCTTCATCCTGTTTTCTAACAAGTAGACCCTTCTTAATTAAGTTATTTACTATAACAGGTATATTACCACCTGTCATAAGTATAGTTTCCTGAACGTTACCTATACATAACTCACCATTTTTATGTAGGACTTCCATAATAGAAAACTGGCCCCTAGTAAGGTCGTATTTTGAAAATATTTTTTCTGCATCCCTCTGTATCATATTTATAGTTCTGCTTATAGCATAGTACAGATTTTTATCTTGATTCTTCATAAAATCCTCCTTTTAAAACAATTTTTATGAAATACACATATTAAAACAGTTTTTGTGAAAATACACATAACTGAATATATTTATAGTAAATTTATACCACTATTTAAAGCATTAAAACAGTTACTAACTATTAATTTATTTAAAATACATATTGCATATGTTAAGGATCTTCTTGATATGATAATTTACATCTAATATAATGGATGATATAATGGTAGATAAACAATGATGTCGCAGTGGTAGATAAAAATATGTACAAACAAGATCGAATCGTGGTAGATAAAAATGTGTACAAACAGGATCAAATCTAAGTATAGGATGATGGATGTGAAGATATGTTAACAGAAGATAGGTATGAATATATAATTGAAAACATAAATAGAAATAATTCAGTCAAGCTGAAAGACCTAGTGGATATACTAGGGACTAGTGAGTCTACAGTGAGACGAGATTTTGACGAATTGGAAGCAAGAGGTTTCTTAAAAAGAGTGAGGGGAGGAGCTATCTCAAGCTCTAATTTTACCCAAGATATTAGCATTAATACTAGAAAACATGAAAATACTGACAGTAAAATAGCTCTTGGTAGGTACTGTGCGAGTTTGGTAGAGGATGGTGACTGCCTGTATTTAGATGCGGGGACTACAACCAATGAGATCATACCCTTTTTAAAGGGGAAGGATATTGTGGTAGTGACAAACGGAATACACAATATAGACAGGCTTGTAGAAAATAAGATAAGGTCTTATATAATAGGGGGGTCTATAAAACCTATGACCAACACCATTGTAGGTGAAATGGCAGTAGAAAATTTGTCCCATTATCGATTTACTATAGCTTTTATAGGTGCCAATGGAATAAGTTATAACTCTTCTATAACAACTCCAGATGTTAGCGAGGCGGCTGTAAAGAAGAAGGCAATACAACTATCCAAGAGGCCTTATGTTGTTGCTGATTCAAGTAAGTTTGATAAGGTGTCATTTTCCGAGATATGTAGGCTAGAGGATGTAAGTATCATCACAAATGTCAGTGAGGATGAAATAGATCCTAGGATAGTTGAGGCCAGTGAAGTAATAACAATATAATAATGACCTAATCCACCTGATTTAACGCAGGTGGTTTTTTATTGTTTATAAAAAAGTGCTTCAAAATGATAGCATTTGAAAGAAAATGATAGTAAATGATTGAAAAGATGTTTTTTTGGTGGTATAATCAACTTAAAGATAAGATAAAACCCAAGAAAACGGTTTAATAATTTGGAAAAATGAAAGGTTGTGAGGGAATGATATATTCTGTGACCTTAAATCCTTCAATTGACTATATTGTGAAGTTGGATAATTTTACAGAGGGTGAGTTGAATAGGTCAAAGGGAGAATACACCAATGCAGGTGGCAAGGGAATTATGGTCTCTAAATTGCTTTCAAATTTAGGCATAGACAATATAGCCCTTGGTTTTTTGGGAGGCTATACAGGACAATATATAAAAGATTGGTTTAATCAAGAAGGCTTGAGAGAAGACTTTACTAGGGTAAATGAAAATACTAGGATAAACGTAAAGCTAAAATCCATGTCTGATTCAGGTCAGATTATAGAGAGTGAAATCAATGGAAGAGGTCCTAAGATATCGGCCTCTGAACAGGATGATTTCTTAAATAAAATAAGGAAGCTAAATCCTGATGATACCCTGATAATTTCTGGTAGTTCTAGTCCAGGTTTAGACAAGGATATAGTAGACCAAATGATAAATATATGCAAGGATAGGGGATCAGACTTTGTTGTAGATACTACTGGAGGAGCCCTGATGGAGGCTATGAGACAAAGACCCCTGCTTGTCAAACCTAATACAGTAGAACTTGCTCAATTATTTTCGGTGGAACTTGAAACCAGGGATGATATAGTAAAATACGGTAAGAAGTGTTTGGAAATAGGTGCCCAGTATGCAATAGTATCAATGGGTGGTGACGGAGCCATGTTCTTTGATAAAGATAAAGTATACTATTCACCGGTGGTCAAGGGCCAGTTAGTCAATTCAGTTGGTGCTGGTGATTCAATGATAGCTGGATTTGTAGGAGCTATCAAGAGTGGTAGGAGCCCTATCGATAGCTTTAGGTATTCAGTAGCAACAGGTACGGCAACTGCCTTTTGTGAGGACATAGGTAAAAAAGAAGAAGTAGACAATATCCTATCTAGGGTAGTTGTTGAAGAATATATTTAGTAAATTATAAAGGAGCAATTATGAGAATTTCGGAATTATTGAAAAAAGAGATAATGATCATGGACCTTAAATCAGACTCTAAGCTAGCTGCTATAGATGAGATGGTAGCCATGTTAAAAGAGAAAAACATGATAAACGATGAAGAAGTCTTTAAGGCAGAAATCCTAAAGAGGGAAGAGTCTTGTTCTACAGGATTGGGAGATGGTATAGCCATGCCTCATGCCAAGACAAGTGCAGTAAACAGGCCATGTGTCCTATTTGCTAGGAAGAAAGATGGACTTGACTATGAAGCCTTGGATGGCCAACCATCAAGACTATTCTTTATGATAGCTGCAGAAGAGGGAGCCAACAATACTCATATAGAGACACTTGCTAATCTTTCTAGGCTACTCCTAAATCCAGATATAATAGAAGCATTGATCAATGCTAAGGATGAAGATGAGGTTCTAGCTATATTTGCCAAGGGTGAGTCAGAGGGTGAGGAAGCTAAAAAGGCTGATGATGCCCAGAAGGTGATCATGGCAAATGACACTGAAAAACCCCTAGTAGTAGCTGTAACAGCTTGTCCAACTGGTATAGCCCATACCTATATGGCAGAAGAGGCCCTGAAGGAAAAAGCAAATCAGATGGGTGTAAATATAAGGGTTGAGACAAACGGAAGTGATGGAGCAAAGAATGTCCTTACTAAGGAAGAAATAGAAAAGGCTGTAGGGGTGATTGTTGCAGCTGATAAGAATGTTGAAATGGATAGGTTTGACGGTAAAAAAATAATTAGAGTACCTGTTTCAGAGGGGATAAGAAATCCTGAAGCTCTTATAGCAAAGACCTTGAACAAAGAAGGAAAAATATATAAGTCTGAAAATACTACTAGAGAAGATGTAGCTACTGAAAAAACTTCTCTAGGAAGCAAGATATATAAGGATGTTATGAATGGTGTATCTCATATGCTACCATTTGTAGTTGGTGGAGGTATCTTGATAGCTGTTTCATTTATGGCTGAGAGCGCTTTTGGTGAAAAAAGTCAGATCTTCAAGTTCCTTATGGACCTAGGTGGCAATGGTGCATTTACCTTCTTGATACCTATATTGGCAGGTTATATAGCCATGTCTATAGCTGATAGACCTGGTCTAATGCCAGGTATGGTTGGCGGTCTGATGGCAGTGAATGCAGGGGCAGGTTTCTTGGGAGGTCTTGCTGCAGGTTTTATAGCGGGTTATTCTGTAAACTTATTAAAGAAACTAACATCGTCAATGCCTAAATCACTAGAGGGAATCAAGCCAATGATAATATATCCTATATTTGGTCTACTTCTTACTGGTTTAGCCATGTTCTTTGTAATTGACCCTATATTCTCAGTTGTCAACACATATATGAACAATACCCTTACTCATCTAGGTACAGGTAATGCAATCTTGTTGGGGGCAATCCTAGGTGGAATGATGGCAGTTGATATGGGTGGTCCAGTCAACAAGGCTGCTTATGCATTTTCAATAGGTGTTTTCACATCTACAAAGATGGGATATTTGATGGCGGCAGTAATGGCTGGAGGTATGGTACCACCACTTGCCATAGCCCTTGCTACAACAGTATTTAAGAAAAAGTTCACTCAAAAAGAAATCCAGTCAGGTCTTACAAACTGGATACTTGGATTAACATTTATAACAGAGGGAGCTATACCTTTTGCTGCAGCAGACCCAATCAGAGTAATTGTCAGCTCAGTTATAGGTTCAGCAATAGCAGGTGGACTTACTCAGTTATGGCACGTAAATGCTCCGGCCCCTCATGGTGGAGTCCTAGTATCATTTGTTATGAGCGGTCATGATATAGCCTTCTTCTTGTTATCAATCCTAATAGGTATGCTAGTATCAGGTATGATATATGGGGTATGGAAAAGACCAAACAATATTGAAGTAAAATAAGCTAGATAATAATATGAGTTCAAACAAGTGTTAGATAAATTTTAAAGTCAAAAAATAAATACAATATAAAGAGGCTCCTAGTAATTTCTTGGGAGCCTTTTAGAATACTGTAATTTTTGTGCAAGATAGCAATTAAAAATATAGTAGTTAATTATAAGCTTCTTACTATATTTATTATATCCAATGTCAATTTTGGACAGACTGTAGTAAGTAGTCCTTTTTCCTCTAAAATTTTAGATTCTTCAGGTATTGATAGGTTGTAGCCCAAGATATCTGAACAGACACTAGATTTTTGGATTTTTTCATATTTTTCCTTGTATTGGAATATCTTTGATATCATTTGTCCCTTTGCTGGATCATCTTCCTTAGAATGTCCATATTTTAGCCCAAGAGCGATTAGACCGCCGATATATGAGCCACAAATTTCGCCCTGAAATACACCAGCACCGAAAGCTGCAGCAGACTTTAGGGCCATATCTGTATCCATACCAAGGTCACTCGCTATAGCATACACTATCACCTGGCCACAATCAAGGCCTTTGCCGAACATAGACAGTACGTCTTCAACGGTATTGATTTGAGCTTTAAAAGTCATAATTATATCCTCCTAAAATTATTGTTTTATTGTTTGAAATATACATATTATTATATCATAGAAGTATGGATATATGTAGGCTAATAGTATATACTATAGAATAAAGCGTCCTAGTCTAACTTGAGAAACTTGGTAAAAATGCTTGTAATTTACCTGAACTAGTCTGGGATTAATAAGGAGGTAATAGATGTTTGGATACGTTAGAATAAATAAACAAGACCTAACTTTTAGGGAGTATGAACACTACAAGGCTTATTATTGTGGCTTGTGTAAGTATTTAAAGAGAAACCATACAGAGGTATCTAGATTGAGTATAAATTATGATATTACATTTTTGATATTGATACTGACTTCGCTTTATCAACCCAATTCAGAGATATTCTATGAAAAGTGTATAACTGATCCGGTCAAGAAGAAAAAGCATATATCAAATGAGTACACAGAGTATGCTGCTAGTATGAATATACTCTTGACATATTATAAGTTGGAGGACAATGTAGAGGATGAGGGAGGACTTGTCAATAATATAGCTAAACTAGGATATAGGCCTAGTTTTAAGACTGCCTACTCAAAGTATCCTCAAAAGGCAGCCTACATTAAAAAATGTCTATCAGACTTGTCTGAACTAGAGGCTAATAATGAAAATAATATAGACCTTGTATCAAATACTTTCGGTGACCTGATGGGTGAGATATTTGCCTACCAAGATGACCAGTATCAAGATAGGCTCAGGGACCTAGGATTTAATATAGGCAAGTATATCTACATACTCGATGCCTACGAAGACCTAGACAAGGACCTAAAGTCAGGATCTTATAACCCATTTAAGGACTACGAGGATAAGAGGGAGGTCCTTAAAGAAAGGGTGGATAGGCTCATTCAAACATGCCTATTTAGGTTGGAGTCATCGGTTAATTCTCTAGATATAAAGGTCAATAAACCTATAATAGATAATATAATATATTCCGGCATATTTTTTAGGTATAAGGGAATATTAAATGGTGTAAACAATAAGAAAAATCAAGTATAAAATAGGAGGAACAAATTGAAGTCTGGTGTAGATGAAAAATTGGGTCAAATGCCCATAAAAAAGTTAATATTATCAATGTCAGCTCCGATTGTAATATCCATGCTTGTTCAATCAATGTATAATTTGGTGGATAGTATATTTGTCGCTCAAATTGGAGAGGATGCCCTGACAGCTGTATCCCTTGCCTTTCCACTTCAGCAATTATTTTTTGCTGTCGGAATAGGTACAGCTACAGGAGTCAACTCATACATATCTAGGTGTCTAGGTGCTCAAAATAAGAAGAATGCAAATAAGGCTGCCAATAATGGTATTGTTCTAGCATTACTTTCTTATCTGGTATTCTTTGCAATAGGACTCTTATTTGCAAGGGACTTTATAATGTTTCAAACTCAAGATCCTAGTATTATAAGTCAGGGACCTATATATTTGAGGATATGCTGTATGGGGTCTGCTGGTATCTTTATGCATCTTATGGTCGAGAGAATACTTATGGCATCAGGATCTACAATGCTTACTATGGTTGCACAGATGACAGGGGCTATACTCAATATTATATTGGACCCAATACTAATATTTGGACTTTTTGGTATGCCTAGGCTGGGGCTTATGGGAGCAGCGGTTGCAACTGTTACATCACAGACTGTAGGCGCAATCATAGTGACAGTCTTTTGTATTAAATACAATAAGGATATCAAGCTATCTCCAAGGTACATGAAGTTAGATCCACATATAGTTATGAATATATACAAGGTGGGGCTTCCATCAATAGTGATGATTTCCATAAATTCACTAACGGTATTTTCCCTTAACAAGATATTGGCTAATTTTTCCAATACAGCAGTTGCCTTGATGGGTGTATACTACAAGTTGCAGGGATTTATATTTATGCCTATTTTTGGCCTAAACAACGGGGTTGTACCAATAGTTGCATATAGTTATGGTGCCAAAAACCAAGATAGGTTAAGAGAAGTAATAAAAATTGCTATGGCATATGGACTAGCAATTATGTTAGTTGGAATGGTTATAATGCAGCTTATGCCAGATAAATTGCTAATACCATTTAAACCGTCTCAATATATGATAGACGCTGGTGTAATAGCCTTTAGGATTATGAGTATGAGTTTCTTATTTACAGGAGTATCTATAATATCTACAGGTGTATTTCAAGCTGTAGGTAGTGGATTTTTGAGCATGAGTATATCCATAATAAGGCAGTTGGTGGTACTTGTTCCTGCATCATACCTATTGTCACTCACTGGCAACTTAAACAATGTATGGTGGGGTGTATTTATAGCTGAGTTGGTATCTTTTATTGTGTGCCTATTTGTACTCAAAAGGGACATATTCAGCATTGACGGAGTTAAGTTCAAGCAGATAAATTGATTATTGATACAAAAAAGGAATCCAAGATTTTAGTCTTGGATTCCTTTTAGCATTTGATCTGGACTGTATGGATACAACTTGTCGAATTTACCGAATACAAAATACCTGTAGTTACTGTCATCATAGTAACATGACATAAGGCTTACAACTGCCTTACCATCTGCCTGTGAAGTCATGGAATCCTGTATTAGGTCTAGTCTGTCATTTTTTACTTTTAGGGTCTTAAAAACAGTGTACTCATATATATTTTTTTTGTTTGTAAGTTTGATCTTGTCTCCAAGCTTTACATTCATTAGTCCACCAAATAAGAGTTTTTCATTCTTCATATAGTGACCGGCAATTGCATAGTTACCTAGCCCCATCCTTTGGTTTGGTTTCATTGTGCAAGCACCGAACATAAGGTTGTTATTTTCAAGTCCATCAAAAATAGCGATATTTTTGTTTATAGATGGAATTGTAAGTTGTCCAACAACCTTAGACATATCTGCATTTTTTGCATTGAGGATGGCTCCATTGATATCTATATGTTTAACCTTTGATTGGTCAAAGTTTTTTTCGCCTGAATTAGCATTTTTTGCTAGTTCATGACTAGACACATCATCAACTATTCCTTGATTTTTGCTCAAAAGGAATAGTTCAGATATTTTAGGGAAGGAGAAGAATACAACTCCTACCAGTATTAATAGTATACCTAATTTTTTCATAATAATTAGCAGATTTACTGCAACCTCCAAATCTTTTTTATTTTTATAATTCAATATCAAAACCAATAAGTAAGTTAAAATCAATAAAAATCCATTTATTGATTTATTATAACATAATAATCTATTTAATATAAGATATCATTTATGTATTATTTTTGTTTTATTTTTTCTTAAAATATGATATTATATAGATAAATATATATATAATTTATATCAATTTGTAGAGAAATAGGAATTTTAGTATGATTAAGGATACGATAATATAGGGGGTAAAATTATGAAATATGGTAAAAAATTAGCCAGTTTATTATTGGCAGCAGCAATAGCCGTACCAATGACTCTAGCTAGTATTAATGCGGATGAATCAAATGATAAGGAAATAAAGGCAGGAATTCCTTTTACCAAGACTGATGAAGCCGGCAACAAGTTAGCAGGGGCTACGGTAGAATTCTATAAGGAAACACAGCTTTTGTTTAAGGCTACAACTAGGGAAGATGGTAAACTAAATCCATCGGATGCACCTAAGTATATCAATGAGAAGGGTGAGTTGATGCTTAAGAACGGAGACTATTCTTATAGAGAGGTAAAGTCACCTTCAAACTATATGTTAAATACAGATATAAATAAATTTTATGTAATAGGAGACGTAGCTGATCCGATAAATCTTGAAAATAAGAAAATTCCAGAAGGTAAGGGTCAGATAATAATAAAGGCAATAGACAAGAAAAACCGTAATGGACTTGAAGGTGCAGAAATAGAAATATACAGTAAAAAGAATGGTACTAAGAACGATATAGTTGCAACACTTAATACTGATTCTAATGGTAATGTTATATCTTCATTCTCACAGGGTGTTGCAGATTCAGGCATAGAGCCAGTTGGAAGTGGTATAGCAATCAATCCTGGTACATATTACATTAAGGAAAACAAGGCTCCTCAGGGTTATTATCTAGCTGATAAAGAATTAAAAATTGTAGTTAACAAGGCTAGCCAGTCTACTGTTACAATAGAGCATAAGCTAAACGATGGCAAAAATCCAAACCCACAGGCAAGAGAGACTGGTGTTAAGATAAAGGGAATTAATATAACAACAAACAAGCCTATGCCAGGCTTAGAAGTTGCTATCTACATGTATGATAACAATGGCAAACTTGTAGAAAAAGAGATATTTATTGGTAAAACTGGTAGTGATGGATACATTTCAAGTTCATCTCTAGGAAGCAATTTGCTATCAAAGGGCGTAGTTACTTTAAATCCAGGTAAATATGTAGCCAAGTTACACAAGCTTAAGGATGCTAAGAACCATGAGTTTACAGTTGTAAAAGACAAGGTGACTCCACTTGAATTAAAGACTAAGACTATAAGTACAGGCCTTAAGCCAGGTGCTAGGAAGTCTAGTCCACTAACTAAGTCTAAGAGAGCTACACTAGCTAAGACAGGATCAAAGAATACTAGAGCCTTATCAGTTTTAGGTCTTGGTATAGTTGCAGCTGGAGTTTTCCTAGTAAGGAAAAAGTAGTATAAAAACAATGATAAAAATTTGTTATTGATAACAATTTGCAAAAAAATAAGGGCTGGTTTTAGCCCTTATTTTTTTATGGTCAAAGCAGCAAATAAAAAGCCTTTCAGCTAAAATACATCTTGTTAAAAGAAAAACAAAATAATTCCTAGTAAATTAGTCGAGATTGATTGATTTTTTTGGGTAAACATAGTAATATAGTCTTGTACAATGAGAAGATTAAATGTTAATAGAAAGGAACGTGAACCTAGTGAACGATAAATTATTAGAAATTAAGGACCTATGTGTTAAGGTTGGAGAAAAAGAAATATTAAAGGGTGTTAACCTAGTTATAAATAAGGGTGAAACACACGTAGTAATGGGACCTAATGGCTCAGGTAAATCTACACTTGTAAATACTATAATGAGCAATCCTAAGTATGAAATTACTTCAGGTAAGATATATTTTGAAGGCGAAGATGTAACTGATATGGCTGCTGATGAAAGAGCAAGAAAAGGTATTTTTATGTCATTCCAGCATCCGGTAGAAGTACCAGGTATCAGTGTTGAAAACTTCATCAGAACATCTAAGAATTCTGTTGAAGAAAAGCCAGTATCTGTATTGAGATTCAATATGGACCTATCTAAGAAGATGAAGGAATTAGAAATGAAGTCTGAATACGCTGGAAGATACTTAAACTATGGTTTCTCAGGCGGTGAAAAGAAGAAGACAGAAATACTACAGATGCAGATTCTTAATCCAAAGCTTGCTATGCTAGATGAAACTGACTCAGGACTAGATGTAGACGCAGTTAGAATAGTTGCTGAAGGAATAAAGAAGTATAAGAGTGATGAAAATGCACTTCTTATAATAACTCACCACAAGGAGATAATACATAACGTAAAACCAGACCACGTTCATGTTATAATTGACGGTAAAATCGTGAAAGAAGGAGATTTCTCAGTTATAACTAGAATTGAAGAAGAAGGATATGGCTGGATTAGAGATGAGGTGAATTCATCTAATGGAAACTAAGAAGAGAACTCAAATAGAAGAACAGGATCGTGGCATATACGATATAAAAAATGAATTTAAGTTCAAGTCAAAGACAGAAAAGGGATTAACTGAGGAAATAGTAACTCAGATATCAAGGGAAAAGAATGAACCAGATTGGATGCTTGAGATAAGACTTGCATCTTTAAAGAAATTCTATGAGCTTGATAATCCTACATGGGCACCCAACCTTGATGAAGTAAATATTGACGAGATAACTACTTACATCAGACCGGATGCTGACCTTGTTGAAGACTGGGACCAGGTTCCAGAAGATATAAAGAATACATTTGATATGTTGGGTATACCAGAAGCCGAAAGAGAAAAGAACCTTTCAGGTGTTGGTGCCCAGTATGACTCAGAAGTTGTATACCACAATATACAGCAGGACCTTCTAGACCAGGGAGTAATTTATACTGACTTTGAAACAGCGGTAAGAGAATACCCAGATATAGTTAGACAGTACTTTATGAAGTGTATAACTAATGCAGACCATAAGTATGCTGCCCTACACTATGCTGTATGGTCAGGTGGTTCATTTGTATACGTACCAAAGGGCGTAAATGTAAACGTACCACTACAGTCATATTTTAGATTAAATGCACCAGGAGCTGGTCAGTTCGAACATACGCTTATAATAATTGAAGAAGGTGCCTACTGCCACTTTATAGAGGGATGTTCAGCACCTAAGTACAATGTTGTAAATGTACACGCCGGAGCAGTTGAGCTATTTGTAAAGGAAGGCGCAACTCTTAGGTATTCTACAATAGAAAACTGGTCAAGAAATATGTACAACCTAAATACTAAGAGATGTATAGTTGAAAAAGATGGTAAGATAGAGTGGGTATCTGGATCATTTGGTTCAAAGGTATCATGTCTATATCCGATGTCTATACTAAGAGGAGAAAATGCCAAGTCTGAATTCACTGGTATTACATTTGCAGGTAAGGGCCAGTACCTAGATACAGGTACAAAGGTAGTACATGCAGCACCTAATACATCATCAACAGTAAATTCCAAGTCTATATCTAAGGACGGAGGAGTTGCAATATACAGGGGTCTTGTAAAGATGACTAAGAATGCTACTGGTTCAAAATCTACAGTATCTTGTGAGTCTCTAATGCTAGACCAGGAGTCAAGGTCTGATACTATACCAGTAATAGATATAGCAACTCAGGATGTCGATTTAGGCCACGAAGCAAAGATAGGTAGAATAGATGATGAAGTTATCTTCTACTTGATGTCAAGAGGTATAAGTGAAGCTGAGGCCAAGTCAATGGTTGTTAGAGGATTCGCTGAACCTATAGCAAAGGAACTACCACTTGAATACGCAGTTGAAATGAACAACTTAATAAATCTTGAACTTGAAGGTACAATAGGTTAGGAGGAATTACGATGATAGCAAATACATTACCACTAATAACTTGGAGATGGCTAAAGGTAAACGACTCTATAATCGAATTGCCAGAGGTAAAAGACCAAGTTCACAATATAGTAGCAGAAGAAGGGGACAACATATCAACTCTATTTGATATAAATGAACTTTCTAGTGAAAACAAGGCTAGACATACTAAGATAAATATAGAAGCTAAGAAGGGGTCTAATGTAGACCTATACTATGTAGCTAGGTGTACAGATGAAGAAAAGGCCCTAACTGATATAGTTGCAGATGTAGCAGAAGATGCGTGTGTAAACTTTATCCAGGTTGAAGCAGGTGCCCACCAGGCTATTACAAACTATACTGCCAACTTGAATGGCAAGAAGTCTCAGACAAATGTTGAATCAGTATACTTTGTAAACAAGGACAAAAAACTTGATATAAACTATATAATCAACCATATAGGTGAAGAGACTAATTCAAACCTATTGATAAATGGGGCCCTAAAAGACCAGGCAAAAAAGGCCTTTAGGGGAACAATTGACTTTAAGAGAGGGTCAAAATTATCTAAGGGGGCTGAGGAAGAATATGCAACACTTCTAGATGAAGGTGTAAGAAATATCGCAGTTCCAGTCCTACTATGCCAGGAAGATGATGTTGAAGGTCTACATGCGGCCAGTGCAGGTAAGATAGACCAGGATATACTATTCTACATCATGTCTAGGGGTCTAGATATAGATTCAGCTAAGAAGATGATAGTTGAGACAAAGCTAGCACCTACTCTCCACAAGCTACCTAACAAGGAGCTTAGTGAATCTGTATGGAAGCATATAGAAGAAAGAATATAATTTAATTGAAATAAAAGATATGATTGGGATTGTAGCACAAAAGTTCAATCCCAATTGTAAAATAAAATAAATAATACTATAGGTATAATTTAAGGAAGAGAGGCAAGCCCGATGGACAAGGAAAGAGTAAATGAAATAAGATCAGAATTCCCTTACCTAAATGAAGAAAAAATGGGAAGAAAGATAGTATATTTTGATAATGGAGCCACATCTCAGAAGCCACAGTGTGTTATTGACGCCCTAAGTAACTACTATAGTTACCAGAATGCAAACCCACACAGGGGTGCTCATTATCTAGGTATGCTGGCTACTGACCTTTATGAAGATGCAAGAAAGACTACAAAAGAGTTCTTGAACGCAAAATCAGAAAATGAAGTTATATTTGTAAGAAATACAACTGAAGCCCTTAACTTGATTGCCTATTCTTATGGATTGGACAAGTTAAATTCAGGAGATGAAATATTAATCTCCATCGTGGAACACCATAGTAACCTTGTTACATGGCAGTTTGTTGCCCAAAAGACAGGCGCAGTTCTAAAGTATGTATATTTAAATGACAAGAATGAAATAGATATGGATAGTTATAAGGCAGCCTTAAGTGAAAAGACTAAGGTTGTAGCACTTGCAGGAGCTTCTAACACAGTTGGTGGAGTTATAGATGTCAAGGAAGTTGTAAGACTAGCCCATGAAGTTGGAGCAGTTGTATCACTTGACTGTGCCCAGTTGGCACCTCATGTAGTGATGGACGTACAGGATTGGGATGTAGACTTTTTATCTTTCTCAGGTCACAAGATGTATGCGCCAATGGGTATAGGTGTCCTATATGGCAAGTATGAGATACTTGACTCAATGGTACCATATATGTATGGTGGAGATATGATAGAATATGTTTATGAACAGAATACTACATTTGCACCAGTACCAGCTAGGTTTGAGGCAGGTACTCAGAATGTAGGTGGAGCAGTTGCCCTAGCAGAGGCTATTAGATTTATGCAAAGAGTGGGAATAGACAATATCCATGAGCATGAACTAGCACTTACAGACTACTGCTATAAGAAGATGGCAGAACTTGACTTTGTAGAGATATATTCTACGGACTCATACCTAAGATCTCCACTTATAGACTTTAATATCAAGGATATACATTCACATGACGTGTCTACTGTACTAGATACTTACGATATAGCTATAAGAACAGGACACCACTGTGCGATGCCACTACATACTCATTTGAAGTTGAATTCTACATGCAGGGTAAGTTTTGCAGTTTATAATACATTTGAAGAAATAGACTTCTTTATTGATAAGTTAAAAGAAGTAAGAAAGGTGATGGGATATGGATCTTAAGAGTTTATATACTGATATGTTGCTTCAGGAAAGTAACAATAAGGCAAATAGAAGGGATTTAGATGATCCTACATTTAAGGAATTGGGTCATAATCCATCATGTGGGGATGAAATCACCCTACAGTTAAAGATGGATGGCGAAACAATAGAGGATGCCAGCTTTGTAGGCGAAGGTTGTGCTATATCAAGGGCATCTACATCAATGATGATTGACCTTATAAAGGGCAAAAATATACATGAAGCCAAGGAGTTGACAGAGAAATTTATAGGCATGATTAAGAAGGAAGTCGAAGTTGATGATGACCTAATCGATAGCCTAGGAGATGCAGTAGTACTTGAAAATGTATCAAATATGCCTGCTAGGGTAAAGTGTGCAGTGCTTGCATGGCATACACTAGCAAATATAATAGACAAGAACTATTCTGAAAATAAGTAAGGGTTGTTTAGACAAACTAAAAATTTTTCGATTAAGTAATGTCATAGTTTTGGCATTACTTGATTTTCTATTTAGACTTTTTGATAAGTGTGGTAAAATGTACTTGTAGCTTGATATATAAAAGTAGATTTATTGTACATTATTAGTATTTCAATAGGGCTGCTTAAATAAATTTATTAATAATAAATGAGGTATGTTTATGTTTGATGAAAATAAGAAGCTTTTAAAGTTTGAAGATGAAGAATTTAATTTAGAAGTAGACTACCAAAACAAGAATAGTGTATCTCAAGATACTATTGAGAGAGTAAGTATCAAAGATTCTAGTATGGATGATATTTTGGATGTAGAATACGAAAACAAAAAAACAGACCAGTCGGAAGGTTTTGATCTTGATGATTCAGGCCATATACCAATGCTTGAACAATTGATGGCAAGTTCTAATAAGAATGTGTATTATGAAGAAGACCAAGGAGATCACTATGAAGAAGACGAAGATCACTATGAAGAAGACGAAGATTACTATGAAGAAGACGAAGATCACTATGAAGAAGACCAAGATCACTATGAAGAAAATGAAGATGATTTTGTTCCTATAGGACTTAAAAAACCAAAGCTTAGAATGTATGATGATTCCTTGGATAGTATTAGAACAGTCTTGCTTGATGAGTACGAAGATGATTTTGTAGATAATGAAAGTGATTTAGAAAATTTATCAATCAATTTTTACGATGATGATAATGAGGGCATAGAGTCTAAGAAACTTGAACAACTTGAAAGGATAGCGAGTGCCCTTGAGAGAATTGCTGATATGATGGAAAAAAGATAGGACTTGATAAAATGAAGATTTTATTTGAATTATTTGTAACCTTTATGAAAATAGGTGGTTTTACTTTTGGTGGTGGCTATGCTATGTTGCCGATGATTCAAAAAGAAGTTGTAAATAACAAAAAATGGGCTACTGATGGGGAAGTTTTGGACTACTTTGCTATCAGCCAAGTAACACCAGGTGTTATAGCCGTAAATACTGCTACATTTATAGGATATAGGTTGGCAGGAGTAATGGGTGGTGTATTTGCCACTATAGGAGTTATTTTCCCTTCAATAATTATTATTGCAATTATAGCTGCATTTTTAAATAACTTTGCCACTTTGCCGGTAGTTATCCATGCTTTTAATGGGATTAGGGCCTGTGTATGTGTACTGATTTTGACTGCTGTTTATAATATGGCTAAAAAGTCTATTGTTGATATAGCTACAGCTATCTTGTTTATTGCGGTTACACTAGTTACAATAATGAAAGTGGTATCTCCATTTGTACTTGTAATATTATCAGGTATTTTTGGGGTCATAATACAATTGATAAAGACTAGGAAGAAGGTGGGATAGTTGGGAAATATATATCTACTAGTCTACTATTTCTTTACAACAGGTCTATTTTCTATAGGGGGTGGACTTGCAACCCTTCCATTCCTATATGATATAGGTCAAAAAACAGGTTGGTATACTGCTATGGATGTCGCCAATATGGTTGCTATAGCCCAGTCAACTCCAGGACCTACAGGAATCAACATGGCTACTTATGTTGGATTCAAGCAGTTTGGAATACTTGGGGCATTTATTGGGCCTATATCTATAGTAGCGCCATCTTTGATCATAATTATCATAGTGTCTAAGATTTTGAATAAATTTAAAGAATCAAAGCTAGTAAAGGATGTATTTTATGGCATTAGACCTGCATCTACTGGTCTAATACTAGCCGCGGCCTTTAGTGTTATTCAAATATCCCTAATAAATATGGAGTCAGATTCTGGATTTGTAGGATATTTTAGGTGGCCAGCTCTAGGACTGGCAGCCTTGGTATTTGCACTATATAAGTGGAAGAAGCCCCACCCTATAGTCTTGATAATTCTTTCTGGTCTATTGGGAGTTATATTTAAAATATAAATGCCTAGAATAGGATAGCGACTTATTTTTTTGGAATTTGTCGCTCCTTATTCTAGGCTGTTTTTTAGTTGAAAAATTTAATCCTACTTTTGATTTTTTGATAGTAAAATTCTATTGCCATACTAAACATATAATCGTAGGCAAAAAAGCCTACTTGATATAATAAAAAACCTCCAAGCAGGTAGATTGGCTTTATATTTACAAGACCGACAAAATATCTTATCTCAAAATATATAAGCAATAAAACAAGGTTGGCATAGAGGATTTTTATAGGTGTCTGCCTATTAAAAATCAATTTAAAAGGAGAGTCTCTTGTCTGTTTTTTATACTTTGACTCTATAAGAGCTTTTACAATGCCGTAATTTCCTATCGAGCTTAAATATACAATAGCCCTTAGTTTATTACTGACCAAGAGCAGACAAAGTAGGGACAAGGCCACGAAATATAGACCTGCATACCTTAGATCGATTTCAACTATTACTGCAAGTATAATAAAAGATGAGACGACCATTAGGGCTATGGTATTTGTATCTATTATATTTACTAGTATAAAAATGATTGAACTAAAGGCGAGAAGGAGACCACAAAAGGCCAATTTTCTCGCCGTAGTATTTTTATTCATATTTATAGACCTAGCAGCAGGATATTAAGTCTCCACCACAGCACTCACACATTGTGTCCAAGCACCATAGTTTGCAGCAGGTATCACAACAATTTCCACCACAGCAACAGCATCCGGCATTGTCTAGCCCGTTTCTGCTCCTATTGTAGTAGTCTGCCCTATTGTTGTAGCCACTTCTAGCATAGATGTATTGGTCATAGGCATTTTGATATTCCCTATTGCCTGGTTCCATAAACTTAGCCCTCTTAAGATAGTCTTCACCTTCTTCATAATAACCAAGTCTCATAGCTGCTAGTCCCCTAAGATAAAACCATTCAGAAGTCCTATCATCAAGTCCAGAAAGTGAATCATAGGCTCTTTTAAAATTTCCTTCTGCTATCATTCTTCTTGTGTACGAAAAATCTGTAAATGTTGCTGTCATATATATCACTCCTTTAATAACATAATAGTATTATAAACTTTACTTATTCTTAGTTTTTTATAGATTGTCTATGTGGTTAACACCAGGTTTCAATTCATATATAACATCTTTTCTTTCTACCATTATTTTTGCCTTTTTACTCAAGTCACCATCCTGGGATATCTTGTTGAGCAATTCCCTAGATGGGTTTATGGCAATTGGGTTACCGACCCTTTTAAGCATACAAAAATCTCCGTTTGTATCTCCATAGGCATATGAATTTTCCATATCTATATCGTATTTTTTGATAAATTCATCTATGGCCCTGTCTTTACTATGGGAGTCCCACATAGGGGTCACATTTCCAGTTAGTATACCATCCTTATTTTCATAGGTTGAACCTACCCAGTCATCGACCTCGTATTTTTTTGCCATCCTGCAAACTAGGTAGTCTGGTGAGCCAGATATAAATATTAACTTGTGGCCTTGGCTCTTGTGCCAGTTGATCTGTGACCTAGTATACCTGTAGACCCTGTCAGACTTGAGCCTTATAACTTGGTCGCTTGTAAAATCAAGGACCAACTGGTCAAGCCCTCTTATAACGTCTATATACTGGTCGGATATCTCATGTATATAATCATCGTAATTACCCTGCCTCTTATCCCAGTTGTTGTAGGTAGAGGACAGGCTATCGGACCATTTTTCTTCTTCTACAACATCGTATTTTATCAATTTTTTGAAGTGTTCTATTAGTAGGGAATCTCTGTACAAGGTCCCGTCTATGTCAAAAAATGCTGCTATATTTCCCATTCACTACCTCCTAGCAGTTAATATTAACTCTAGTATATCATAATGTCTGAAAAATGTAACAATAATTTATAATATTATTTGCTTATACTTGATGCTTTACACAAATTGTTTTTTCCTTTAATATAGAACTATAGGCATTTGGAGGTGAAATATGAAGTTTAAAAGAGCTTTTTGTACAGATACAAGGCTTATGGGAGCTATGATGCTTGTTGTAGAATGGATTGGTGAGTCAGGTATAATAGAGGCACATATATTTTTAATGGATTCAGAAGGACTTGGTTTGACTGATTTTTATAAATATGAATCTAGTGATATGAATTATCTAGAAAGGGTCTACAAGTATAGGACTGGTGGACTTGGAGGACATAATGTAGGTGTAGAAATGACTATGGCAGCCTATATGGTCAAGTCTTATAGGGACAGGACTATCAGGTGTTCAAAGCCCCTACCTGAAAATTTGGATATAGGTTTATATGAAGACATAGATACAAGTAGTTTGTCGGTTGAAGATATGCTAGATTTGACCTGTAAGGATATATCCTGTGACAATGAATTTATAAACTACTGTGTTATGAGGTTTATTGCTAGAGATAGGGAAGGCTTGCTCTATATTTCGGACAATCAAAATGTTGCTGACCACCATATAACGGAAATTAATGGAACACTTTTATATAATAAAATAGAAAAAAAGTCTGATGATCGTTTTGTGTGTATATGTGCCTACGAAGACAAGGATGGATACTATGAGGCAAAGTTGATTGTTAGTATAGATAAGACGACAGTGAGACAGGTTGAGGGTATATATAGTGATTTTATAAATATAGAGGAATATAAGTCTTACTATAAACTAAGGTCTATAATGGTCATAGATAAGTATCCCATATCGGAATATGATGCTTTCTGCCTAATATCTAAGCCGGAATTAATAAAAAAATATAGGATCCTAGATGATATGAAGAAAGATGATATATCTAGAGAATTAATTAATATGTGTCCGGCAATACAGACTAATGACTATGAGCGTGGTATTCTCCTTACTCAATACTATATGGACAATAGCCATGTTGAAGAAGATGAGTATATCATAAACAATGACATAATGTTTAATATTTACATAGATGAGAAATACCTTTATTTAGCAGCCTATGATTATGATGAATTAGATCAAGTGAGTTTTAGCATGGAGAAAATATTTTCAGAAGCCATAATTGAAGAAAAATTATATGATTTTGACGATTTAATCCTATTCGACTTTATAGAGTCGGGAAATGAAGATTTTGAAGATTTCCTAGATGAATAGTAGAAAATTCAAATAAAGATTACAAGATGTGTAAAATTGTGGTAAAATAGAATTAGCAATTATATAACAAACGGAAGGAGTGTAAAACAGATAATTAATGGTTATATCTGTTGGTAAAAAAATATGGAAATCGGCACATACAAGGGTGAAGTAAAAGATTTTGAAAGTTTTATTGAGTACATTAATACACTAGCTGTTATTATTTCCGAGATGTTTGGTCAGAATTGTGAAGTAGTAGTCTCAGACTTGGATAATCCGGACCACGCAGTATTGGCTATCTATAATGGTGAAGTAACAGGAAGAAAGGTGGGAGATCCTCTAAACACTAGGTCAGAAGAGTTGATAGAAAGAAGTATCGGAGGATACAATATCAACTATAAAAAGGCTAATAAGAAGATCAAGAAGGAGATAAAGTCATCTACAATAGTTACTAAGGCGTTTGGAAGAAATATTTCTTTTTGCATAAACTACGATTGCGATGATCTTACAATGTTACAGGGACAGTTAAAGAAATTCCTTTCAATGGGCAACGAGGCCTATGATGAATTCGATTCATATAATAACGGAGAGCTTGTAGAGCAAAAATTAATGGCAGAAGTAGAGAAAATGGGCAAGTCTATTGTCAGCATGAATAAGGGCGACAGGATAAATCTTATAAGAAACTTGAAGGCTACAGGTGTATTTAAGATACAAAAGTCAGTCCCATATATAGCTGAGCAGTTGGGGGTATCTAGATATACAATCTACAATTACTTAAATGAGATAGAAAAAAATAAATAAAAAAGCATGATAAAATTTGTTATTTGTGTTTATGAAAAGAATTATTGGGCAAATATATAATACAAACATAATAAATTAAAATACTCAATCTCCCAAGAGAAGACCTCATCCCCCTGAGGTCTTCTCTTACTTTGTAATCAAAATTTATTGATTGACATTATGAATTGATCGTGATAAGATTTAATTAAATGTAACGTTACTATAATTGTCACATATAAATTTTTTACTAATATTTTGATAGGAGAATTGTAATGAAAAAAATGTCTTTATGTGTTATTTCTGGTATGGTTTTGAGTTTACCGATGACTGTGCAAACGTTTGGAGCTGAACTTTCTGGAGAAGTAGAAGCTAACTACAGGGCTATGGGTATGACAGAAGCAGAAATTATGTCAGTGAAAAATGAACTAAGTGACGTAGATGACCCCAATTACATAACTAATACCGAAAAAGAATTCTATATTAGGATGGGTATTAAGCCAGAAGATATATACCCACCAGAAATGATAGATTCTGGATATGTGTATAGGATTTATATACAGTAATGAGTACTAAGAAAAGTAATTTATGTTATATCATCGCTATATTTTGCATATTTTTTCTCCTAACAGCTTGTACTACAGGTTCAAATAATACCAAAATAGAGGAAGATATAATAGTAGTGGAAAATGAACCAGGTGGAGGAAGCACACATTTTAATATTTTTGATAAAAGCTTAAACCTAAAAAACAGTAAAAAAGCTAGTTATAGCGTTATGGGTACAAGGATACAATCAATAGCAACTGATGAAGATAATGTTTACATTACCACCCAATATGAAAATAGTCCTATTGGCGAGAAAATGTCGGATGATTTGCTTGTATATTCATTGGATAGTTTTAAGGAATCCAGTATCAGGTTGATGTCGCATATGGCTGATTCCATCTTGGTGGATGATACTAGTATATACACAACTTTTAATTGGGATGAAGGTGTTCTAATATGTAAACAAGACAAGGAAGGTAAAAATCACATAAAGAGAAACTTGGATCCATCTCACCAAGGATTGATAGAAAACATGGTTGATATGGGAGAAGAGATAGGTTTGGTTTATACCAATATGAACGAGAGAACTACATACTTACATGTAGTATCTAAAGACACTCTTAAAACTACAGAGACTTTAAAACTTGAAAGTGATAAATTTTCTACTTATCGTTATATTATGTATAGAGGTGGATATATATACTTGGCAGGAAGCACAGAGGATGAGAACTATAGAGGAGTATTAACTATAGTTGATCTCGCAAATAAGAGCTCAAAAAATATCTACACACAGAAAAAAGAGGAATTTGTATCGATACATGATAAAGGGGATAAGTTAATATTGTTTGCCTGTGACAGCGTAAGATATGAAAATTCAGGTTCAAGTGTATATGAATTTGATAAAAAAATGACCCATATCGCTCAAAAATCAAGATATGATTTACCAATTGAAAGGGTTGTTCAGACGGATGACCAGTATTTTACAATTGGATACGGCAATATTTGCAGGATAAATAAAAACTATAAAATAGATAAACAAATAAAAGCAAAAAGTACATATACCAGTCAGATTTTTGTGAGGTAGTGTACAGGAGATAAAAATGAGGTCACGATTCATCTACACTAGATTTGAATATGTGACCTTTACTTTTGGTGTATATAACAATAGTGGTTAAGCACTATTTTCTACGCTTTTGAATAAATGAAGATCCAAGATACTTCTTAATATCTTCTTCAGAAGAAAAATCATCTACTAGGATTTCGCGTCCTGTATCTTCAAATACAACTAGGATTTCGCAATCTCCCTGTAGGAAAAACTTCCTTACAGTTTCTTCTTTTACTTCTCTGACTTTAATTATATTTTTCTTTTCTTTTTCAAAATCTTTAGTGTAGTAACTACCCATCATGTTGATAAATTTTGTGTATCTGTTCATAACTTTTCCTTTCTTTAAATACATATTTACCATTATACAGAATAACAACTTATCTTACAAGCTAAAATATTTGTCTTAAATTCGTTTAAATATGGTAAAATATAGAGGGTAGTAATTTATGAGAGAGGTAGCTATGGAATTAAAAAAACTTAAGGGGAATACTAATTGGATAAGGGGTGGCACAAATACAGGTGTTTATGTATTTGAAGACAATACAGCTCTTTTGATAGATGTTGGATTAGGTGGAGATAGACCAGAAAAATTAATAAAAATATTAGAAGAAAATAATATAGTACCTAGTCATATAATCTGTACCCATGAGCACGAAGATCATGTGGGTGGAAATAAACAGATCAGGGACAGGTATCCAGACATCAAGATATATGCGTCTAAGAAGAGTAGGGTATATATAGAAAATATAGAGATATATATGGATTTCTTGGTTGGTGGAAGAAGATCAGGCTTAGTTGTTGATGCTATTGCAAGTTACATGGATGAGTCTAAGGTTGATATTACTATTTATCCAGACCAGGTACTGACTATCAATGGGCATGACTTTAAGATATTTGATTGTTCAGGTCATACAGAAGGAAGTATAGGCATAGTGACCGACGATGGGGTAGCTTTTTTCTCAGATTTGATGGTGACAGACAATTCACTGGATAAATTTGATTTTTTATTTATGTGCGATTATTCAGCCCAGATGAAGTCGCTTGCTAGTCTTGCCTATCTTGACTTTGATAGGGGAGTATTGGGTCATTCTTCAAGAGTTTTTACTAAGGATGAGATAATGGTTATTGCAGACTATAATTACAAGAACCTCCTAGCTATACTGGAGTTTTTGATGAATAGTATTGAGGAGCCTAAGACCTTTGACGAATTGATTAAGGTATTTATAGATAGCAAAAATTGGCCAACAAACTATATAGCATATTTAGAATATAGAAATTCACTGAATGCTGCAATATCATATTTGTTGGATTCAGAGATAATAGACTATACATTAGATGACAATATTATGAAGTTTAAGATGAAAAACATATAAAAGTAGATAGGAGGATGAATATATGAATTATGAATCATGGAAAAAAATAATAAGTCCCTATTCATTCGCAGTTGAAGAGTTAAAAATTAAATTTAGAAATATAAGAAAAGAATACCTGGACAAGGGTGAGCATAGTCCGATTGAATTTGTAACTGGTAGAACAAAAAATATATCTTCAATAATGTCTAAGATGCAGAGGTTAAATGTAACAGATATAGAAAAAGATATAGAGGATATAGCAGGTATAAGGCTGATGTGTCAGTTTGTTGAGGATATATACGTAATAGTAGATATCATCAGACAGAGAACTGACATGAGGGTTATAATGGAAAAGGACTATATACAAAATGTCAAGGAGAGTG
>OHAU01000354.1_pt1 | contig 66049 bp, 51 predicted proteins | sample 1577181 | NCBI WGS metagenome assembly OHAU01 (sample SAMEA3541472, study PRJEB24748) | human gut metagenome | biome: human gut; feature: human-associated habitat; material: faeces | place: China | collected 2012
CGCTCAATATTCATAGTCTGGTACTTCCGCTGTGCTAATCATTTAAGCCGCAGCATTAGCATTTATCGTATCAATAACCTTCTTTATTCCCATCCACACCGTCATATCTGTAAAGATATCTACTATACTTCCATAATCAGTAAATGGGGATTCCTGCAATACTGAAAAATCTTTCATCATTCCGTTATGGACAATATATTCTACTATCTGATTTACAAAATATATCTGCCTGCTATCAAGATTAGTATTTGTCAGATATTCTGAAAATGCTTCTTTTGCTGCATTCATATCCAGCCCAACAATCTCACGGACAAATTCACCCAGAGGTTTAGTTCCAACCTCATGCTCATAATCGGTCTTTGTCCCAACTTCTTCCCACAGGATATTCTCTAATGCCTTCACATCGTCTGATGTCAGCGGCTTGTTGGACCTAAGCTTTGCAATAACAATATTATCCTGATGCTGTCTGATATAATATTCAGCCTTAGCTTTGTAATTCTTTAACTCATCATTCTCTAACTCTGACTCTTTCCATTCTGTTGAGAGTAACTCATCTGTGAAATTAGTCTGATATTTCTGTACAGGTCCACGAGGCAGATATTTCATTAATGAACGAAGTCTTTGTCTGATTTCTTCAAAATCATTTATATCTGCATTATCAACATAGTCAGTATTAAGAATTTTATTAATAATATCTGACTGTGCCTGAATCTCCGGAATATTGGCTACGCCTGCAACGCCTGCTGTCTTCTTTAATAAGTCATTGCGTGCTCTTGAATATTTATTCCCTAACAAATGTGCCAGTTCAATACCATACATGAGTGCATCAAATCTGACTGCACTCGCCTCGTCTTCTTCTGGTAATATAAGAGGTGCAACCTCCTCTCTTACAATTAAAGTATCCTCATATGTAAGTGTCTGATAATTAGATTCTACTGAATATAATTCAACATATTTTAAATGTTGTTTTACCGCAAAATTATCTCTCGGAAGCTCTTTTACTTTCTCACTCATCTGTTTTACTAATGCATTTCTATACATTATAAGTCTGTCATTCTGATACTTAATATCCTGAAGTTTATATGATATTTCGAATTTCAGATTAAATACTGCGCCCTGAAGTGCAATCATATTAGCTGTAGCTTTTCCTTTGTTCATACGGAAAAATTCGAAATTACCGCAGAAGTCAAATATATAAAACTTATCCTTATCTTCTCCATCCAAAAGGCCGGGACAAAGTCTTGTACCTCTTCCTATCATCTGCCAGAATTTGGCTTTACTCATAACCTTCTTAAAGAACACAAGATTAACTACCTCTGGAACATCTATTCCTGTATCAAGCATATCAACAGATATCGCTATCTGAGGCATCTTCTTTGCATCAGAAAATTCATCAATTGCACTCTGTGCATAAGTCATATAATTATCAATAACCTTTGCATAATCTGGTAAATGTGGATATTCTTTATTAAATATCTCTAATATCTTCTCTGCATGATCATGATTCTTTGCAAATATAATTGTCTTTCCAAGCTTCTGTCCATAGTCAATCTTAATACCATCAGTCATTAAAATATTTAGCACTTTTTTAATTGTATCTTCGTTAAATATCCATGTATTCAAAGCTGATGAACCAATTGCCTCTGGCAGTCTTCCATTTTCATCTTCAAATGTTTCCTCATACTCTTCTCTATCTTCCTCTGACAATTCATCATATACAATTCCCTGCTCAATGAATTTTAACTTAGATTCAACCGAAACATAATCTACAAGATAACCATCTTTAACTGCCTGTGCCAAATCATATCCATATGTAGGTACTCCTTTTTCCAACTCAAATACTTCATAAGTATTTTTATCAATTTCATCTTTAGGCGTGGCCGTAAGACCTACAAGCGGAGCATCAAAATATGTAAAAATGTCTTTATATTTATTATAAATTGACCTGTGTGCTTCATCACATATAACAAGATCAAAATGCCCGCATGTAAACAGCTTGCCATTATCATCATTAATTGTGTCTATACAATTAATCATTGTCTGATATGTAGAAAATACACAATGTGCGGAATAATTATCTTTCTCCTCTACAAGATTAGTGCATGACAGATTAGGAAGCATATTTACAAAACTTCTCTTTGCCTGTGTTACTAATGAATTCCTGTCTGCAAGAAAAAGAATATTCTTAACCCATCCTGCTTTTAATAAAACATCACACAATGCAATTACTGTTCTTGTTTTTCCTGAACCTGTTGCCATAACAAGCAGAGCCTTCCGGCGGTTCTTTTCATCAAAACTATTGCATACTGCTTTAATTGCTGATTCCTGATAATATCGTCCAGCAATATTCTTATCTATCGTTATATGTTTAAGACTTGTCCTCATGGTCAACAGATTGAACCATTTCTCCAAGTCTCTTTTTGAATAAATAACTGAACATTTTCTTTCCGGATACTGTCCATCAATAATATGTGTTTCAAAGCCATTTGTGAGAAAAATCACTGGCCTTCTTTTATATTTTCTCTCCAATATATCTGCATATAATTTAGCCTGCTGGCGTCCTTTCGAAACATCTACACAGGTTCTCTTAGCCTCAATAACAGCCAGTGGACGGTGCATGTCATCATAGAGAACATAATCTGCATATCCAGTCTCTGATTTATTAGGCATTCCATCAAGTTCAACTTCATTAAGCCAGTCTTTGCCCTCTGTCCATCCAGCATCAACAAGCATAGCATCAATATACAATTTTCTTGTCTTATATTCAGATAAATCCAGTGGCTTAGGCACATATGTCTGTTGCTGCTCACGCCTGCGTGCAGACAATTCTTCTTTAAGTGAAGCATTTTCTTCTATTAACTTCTTAAGGTCAACTTCCTGCTGTGCAGTCTTTTCCTGTACCTTAGCAAGTTCTTCATTAATAGTATCAGTTGCTGCTTTTGAATTCTTAACTTTTTCTATTCTTGCATTAATCAGATTCTTGTCAAATGTGTGTTCCTCATATCCAGCAGAATAACAACATGCCATAAAATCTATAAATATAAACAGATTTTCAAGACAAAGCATAGCTTCATCTCTTCCTAACTTCTTGGTACCATGTGCTACATTATTCCCGCATCTGCGGATATACTCCATTCTTCTTAATATATCCGAACCCACTATCTGTCTGTATTCATCCGTATTCATCAGACTATACAGATTATCCTGATAAGGCATCTCCAAGGCAGAGTCAACTGAATACATCCACTTTATTGCAAACTCCATTGCCCTACGGCAGTTAATAATACTAGCCTCCGGATCCATAAGAATTATTCTCTCGGCAGAAATAGCCACATTTGCAAAGCCTGAAAACTTAGGTTCTTTTTTTAGATAATCAAAATTAGTAACCATTCCTTATCCCCCTGACACGTTCTATTTATTGCATTATATCATAATATAAACTCAATGAAACGCAAAAATCTGCTTTCTGGAATTATAGCTGTTTGGTTGAAATCCTGTTTGAATGAATTTTTTGCTTAAAATTTTGTTGGTTTCCTATAAATTAAGAAATATCTTTTTCCTTATAAGCTTATTCTGACTTTTTTCTCATGTATCATCATATTTTCTAATAAAAATTCCTATAAATCACCTTAATATTTTCATTTTATAGGTTTATTATCAACTATCATCATAGTCAAGTGCTGTTTTCGTCCTATAAATATTTTAAAAATGTGACTACTTATAGGTATCACGATGTTATTGTTTTCTCAAAATTCCATGTGAAATGGCTTCAAAAGGATTTCATGAATTTTGATTTGTCGACCTGGTAAACAAACTGTTCGAACTCCATCTGCTTATCAATTGGAGGAACAATAAATTCTAACTTTCCCAATATTTTCATTGTCAAATATTTAGTTAATCCACCTAAAGACTGTTGCTGCAAATAGGCAAGCTTGTCTTCTAACTGATATCTAAATAACTGATATGACCAAGATTCCTTTAAGTCTAAAATATAAGTTCTTTGATAAGCATTAAATTTGCCTTTATAATACTTTACGTCATATTTCCCGGCAGCATTATTGCCTGCCAATAATAATGCTTCTTGATCATAAGCAAATTTATCAATTCTTAAAGCTTCCTTTGAACATGTGAAGAATGGATACTCTCCATCCTCCACAGCTGCATTAGAATCTAACTTCCCTGTCGTTGTATTGAATACATCTTTCCACTTTAAAACAGGATAACCTTTATCCCCAAACATCTCGACAAATCGGGCTTTGATGAGATTATCCAACAATCGAATTTCTTGATCCATTCTTGATATAATTTCACTTGTTTTATCAAGTATACCAATAATCTCCTTCTGATTTTCTAATAAAGGTATCTCCATTTCAACTTTCTTTAAATATCCTGCTGAAATATTTGGTTGTGCTCCACCAACTCCATCTTTAACAAACCTCTCTTTTTGACTTCTAAGAAAATAATATAAGTATTCTGGTATAACCTTCTCATTTTCTTTAAATGCAGCACATGCCTGATTTGTACAAGCCGATAATTTTAATATAGATGTTGCTCCTATTGTAGCTCCATACATTGCAATCAAAACTGTATTTTCTTCATACATTTTTGCTGAAGAATTCTTCAAACCTTCCTCAGAAATAAAATCCTCAACCTCATAAAGATATTCTGATTTTAAATCACCTGTTTTTACCCACGGTATATTTCCTTTATAATATTCTGGATGAGACTTTGATGGTGTTCCACCAGAACCAATTTCAAATATATCTCCAAGTTTTACTTTCATCCACTTTATCCCTACAAATCCGAATTGACTTAACTTCAAGACATGTATTTCTGATGAGATGTTTTTACATTTGTCTGATTAACCATTGCGTATTGCATTGTTGTATCAATCTGTGAATGTCCCAGTATTTTCTGTACCTGCTCGATTGGCATTCCTTTGTCAATGGCTCTTGTTGCCATTGAACGTCTGAATTTGTGGGGATGTATTCTTTCCAACTCCAATTTTCGTCCAAGCCTTCGAAGTCGCAATTCTACTCCGCTTATCTTCAATCTATCATGCGGTGCATCCAATGTAACAAATAAGGCTTTATTGTTATCATGTCGTTCTGCTATGTATTCTTTCAAATGTACCTTTGCCTTTGCGTCAAAATACACCCGCCTTTCTTTATCGCCCTTACCATACACAACACATTCGCGACCTTCTAAATCAATATCATCTATATTCAAATTAACAAGTTCACCTACTCTTATGCCTGTAGAGTATAATAAATCTATAATAGCCAAATCTCTTTTTTCTTTACAGTTGTCTCTCAATTTCTCTATTCCCTCATCAGATATTGTATTTTTGACAACCGTTTTTGTTTTAATTTTATGTATCCTTTTCATTGGACTTTTCAAAATATAATCTTCTTCCTCAAGCCATGAAAAGAAACTCGATATATTTCTTCTTACATTATCCACGGTAACATTAGAACAGTTATTGCGTTTCTGATAATTAGCCAGATAATCTCTCATTTCCTCTGTAGTTATCTTTCTTACATTAGTATTTGTCTGCGATAACAAATGTTCCACCGTAGTCTGATAATAACTTATTGTTCGCTCAGAACACCCCTCTATCTGCTTTGCTGCAAGAAACATTTTTAAAAATTCATCATTAGAAATGTTTGTTTTCTCAACTTCATTTTCTGCAAAATTTTTAATAATTACTTCCTGCAATTTCTTCATCTGAGGTATCGTTAAATATTCAGACATTTCATTTAATACTAATACAATTTTCTCTTCCATGTTGGTGTCTCCTTAATACTTACCAACATCTCCCCCGCTTTTATAAATTATGTCTACTTTTCTTCAGCCTTAGTTACTTCTCCAATCATTCCAGTAACAACAGAATTCAAACTTGCTGCATTTTGATTGGTAATCACTGGATTGCCCGTCTCTTTTTCTATTCTCATTCTTGCTTCACCGGCTATTTGCCCACCAGTTTTGGCAACATTTCTATTTGCTTCCAATCCGTATGGATTCTGAACCTTTGTGAGTTCCGTTGTTGTTGCTTCCGCTAACATATTAAGTGCAAGTTCCAATGTACTCATATTGTCACGAAGGTTCTCTTTCTTTAAGCCTTTATAATTCTTATATTGACGAGTACTCATTCCTGACCATGCTTTCGTAACTTCATCTGTAAGAATTGCATATTCCTTTCCCTTCTGAACTCCATGAGACTGCCACTCATCTGTCAGCTCTTTTCTGGCACGAATAGTCTGTAATCGCTGATTAATCCAATCCGCTGGATAACCCTTCTTTGCATATGTTTCCAAAGCTCTATCAATTGTTAATTCTGGATCAATTATTTCTTCAATCCTGTCTCTTCCAACCTGTGCTAACCACAGTTTAAAAGGTTCTGCTTTCTTTGATGGAATGGATTGAATTATTCGCAATAACTGTTCTGTGTTTGCAACATCTGTCAGCCTTCTCTTTCCATCAGCTGCTTTCATTTTCAAAGCGTGACAATTTGTCACGGTTTCATTTCCTTCTTTAATCAACCTTTGTTTTAATTTTCTCCAATATGCATTCGCATCCTTACTTTCAGTTAATACCGCAACTACATCAATTATGGAAAAATACCACTCTTCTAATTCTTCATTCCATGCAGTCCTAATAGGCTGATTTTCAAATAATTGTATTTTGTTATCTTCTCCCAATACTCTTCTTCCTTTCTTTTATCCAAAATATTTCTGCATTAATGAATCAAATAATAATTTTGTTTCATCTAATGCTTTTTGTACGGCAACTTTTGATTTGTCGACTTGATCTACAAATGCTACATATTTCTCAACTATATCAGATGGAGGACAAATAATAGGAAAATCTTCAATATGTTCCTTATTTAACTGTCGCTTATCAATTCCTCCGACACAAACGCTTCTAATCAAATCACGATATTCTGGCGAAATCAATATTCTAAGAATAAATTTATTATTTACTTCTGGCTTCAATCTAATGAAATATACATGACCATTTACATTAGCCATATCATCTTCACCCAAATATAATGCAGCTCTTCCAAGCGAACTATTCTCAGTATTTATTCGTCCTGTCTTTGTCATTAAAATATCTCCATGTTTTAAACTGCTCCTTTTCATACTTGCATGGGTTTTTGCGTCAATATATGCAATGTCATCCATCTCTAATCTGTCTTTCCATACATTCTGACTTCTAAAAAAAACAATTCCTTCTTCGACATAATTTTCAGCTCCCCCCTTTGGAGTATTACCGCTATTGATTTGAATTGACAAATCTTTTAATTTTTTAACATTCCATTTCTTTGGATTAGAAACTGGATCCCCAAAGAGTTCAACAAATCGGGCTTTGATAAGTTCATCTAATTTCTTAAGTTCATCAGTTCTTAATTTAATGATATAAGACAATTTATCTAACTGCTCAGCAATCAATTTTTGTTCATCTAATTTCAGCATCGGAATAGTCAAGTCTTCAATATGGTTTGCTTTCAGATATTTTTGAGTTGACTGATTCTGTTTTCCTTCTAATGCCCTCTTTACACTACTAGACTTAAAAAAATCAAGAAAGTACCTCTTGTTTACCTTATTCTCATTAATCCTTACTAAAAACATGTTTTGCCCATAAAAAGATCCATATGACTCTTTTACCTCAGCAGTTTCGCCCAAAGTTCCTATCATGCTTATAAGAATATCCCCCACTAATATAGGTCTATTTCTAGAAATACTATTATAGGCTTCTTGTGAAATATAATTCACCTTTGTAAAATCAATTATTCCATTCTTGATATTCTTAGATGTAATATAAGGAATCCCATCATCCTTATATTCAGGTGTAGCTGGCATTATCCAGAAATCATCTACTAATATATCTTTTACTCTTTGACTCATCTACCTCATCCCTACAAATCCGAATTTGTATTACCTTTCTTTATTTTATAACCCCAACAGCTTCTCCAACTCGTCCATCTCAGTGCCAATCTCCATCTCAAGTTCACGGATATTAGCCATAATTTCCTCTGTTGGCGGGTATTCAACTGCTACATACTCAACTTCTTTATATTTATTAATACTAAGGTCGTAGTCGTTGGCGACTATGTCTTTCTTAGGAACCTTGAATGACTTGTCTGTTCTCTTTCTGTCTACTTCCTTATCAAGATGTCTGAATCTTTCAATAATATCTGGGATATCATTATCAGCTATAGGGGAACGCTTATCATCAAGACTGAATCCGTCTGCTGTCATGTCGTAGAACCAGACATTATCAGTTCCGCCATGTTCTGTTTTGGTAAATATAAGAATGGCTGTAGATACTCCTGCGTATGGCTTGAAAACTCCGGATGGCATAGAGATTACTGCTTCTAATCTCTGATTCTCTACAATCTCTTTTCTTATAGCTTTATGTGCTGTTGATGAGCCAAATAATACTCCATCAGGTACAATACAAGCACAGCGTCCGCCAACTTTAAGAATACGAAGAAATAATGCCAGGAATAAAAGCTCTGTCTTCTTTGTCTTACATACTTTTAACAAGTCGCCTGATACAGATTCTGCATCAAGACTTCCCTTAAAAGGAGGATTTGCTAACACAAGAGTATATTTATCTTTATCTGTATTCTGATCCGATAAACTATCTCTGTATTCGATAAATGGATTGTCAATTCCATGTGTCATCATGTTCATGGCGCCAATTCTAAGCATTGTCCTGTCCATATCATATCCATAAAACATATGATTCATATAATGGTCTTTCTTCTGACGGTCAAAGAATATTTCATCTTTTTTCTTCTCTTTCAGATATTCTCCGGAAGCAACTAAGAATCCTGATGTACCACATGCTGGGTCGCATATAACCTCATCACTTGACGGATCCATCAACTCAACCATCATTCTGATAATATGTCTTGGAGTTCTGAACTGACCGTTTCGTCCTGACTGTGCGATTTTAGACAAAAGATACTCATACACATCACCTCTGACATCTGCTGTCTGAACTTCATTCATCATTTTATAAATGTCATCTAAAGAATCAACTACTTTTGACAATACGAGTGGTGTTGGCAGTTTAAATATAGCGTCGTCCATATATTTAGAATAAGCACTGTTCTTATCACTGTGTAATGTCTTGATAAATGGGAAAACCCATTCCTGCATGATTGTATACATCTTATCTGCTGGATAATCATGAAATACTGACCATTTCAACTGTGTACCTTCAATTACTCTGTCACCTATCTTCACTTCCTCTGCAAATATGCTCTGATATGGAAGTCCCAGCATCGCACTTTCTTTAGCTCTTGTATTATCTGAATCATCTAAATCATGTATGAACATAAGATAAGTAATCTGTTCAATTACCTCAAGCGGATTAACCAATCCCCCTGCTGCAAATATATCCCATAATCCATCTATTTTATTCTTTAATTCACCTGTAATCATTCGTCATATCTCCTGTTATTTAATCCTGTTATTTAATTATTCCATATATATTTGGTGTATCTTCCTCCACCAAGTTTGATAATATCACCTTTATCAACCAAATCTGCAAGTGCCCTTTGAACTGTCACCTGACTTATATCTGGACATTTGGCTAATATCTCTGTCTTGGTTATAGGTCCTAGAGTTGCCCTGATAATTTCTTTAACTCTGTCTGGCTTTGACATTCCCTGTGTAGTCAGCAGACTTACTCGCGATGAAAACTCCCTATATGCTGCAACAATAACTCCCAGCATATATTTAACAAATGGTTCATAATCATTCTTATTCTCATGCCACCCTGCAGAACTTAATTGAAGACTTTCATAATATATTTCTTTAGTCTGCTCAATTAACTTCTCTATACTTATATATTTACCTACGATATATCCTGACCTATACAGCAATAATAAAGTCAGTAATCTGCTAAGTCTTCCATTCCCGTCATTAAATGGATGCACACACAGAAAATCCAGAACAAACATTGGTATAATAATAAGTGCATCTATATTCTCCGAATTTAATGCCTCATCATACGACTGACATATTTTTTCAATTGCCTCTGGTGTTTCCCATGCCGGCATCGGTCTGAATCTGACAGATTTATTTCCCTCTGCATCCTGTTCTTCAATAATGTTATCAGATGTTTTATACCTGCCCCCGATATCCATTCCTTCAAATTTATATAAATCTCTGTGCAATTGTAAAATAATTGAAGGTTTTGGAGGAATATAATCATGATTCTCGTGAATAGTATTCAATACATCCCTATACCCCGCTATTTCTCGCTCATTGCGCGTTCTGGGTCTTGTACTGTCCTTCACCAGTGCCTTCAACCGTTCATCTGATGTATATATCCCCTCTATTTTATTAGAAGCCTCTGTACTCTGAATCTTAGCTATATCAACCAATTGCGATAATGTATCAGCTTTTGCCTCTATAAATAAAGTCTGCTCACCCTTAAATTCATGAATCTGTGTTAAATACATTACTATCTCTGGAGTAAGCAGTTTTTTCCATTCTTCTTTATAATCAAAACTTCTCATCAATCCCTCCTGTCACTATTTATGTAATCATTATACATAACATATTCATTGTGGTCAATTTAATTTTATCATTTAAATAAATATGATAAAATTGAGTGGCAATTTACTCAATTAACAAAAAAGACGCAAGATTTCTCTTACGCCTAATCATCTTACCTATTTATTCTTCTTCATCTTCGCCACACTATCCTCATTGGCTCTCTTCTTAAGATTCCTTGTCGCATCTGAAAAAGCTGTCTCTTTCTCACCATATGTAAACTGCAGATCATATTCCAATGGAAGCCATGTGCTTATATCTGCTTCGTTATGCTGAATAACAGCTTCCATCTTATCTAATGCCTTATATAGCTTTGCCTCTGTTGTCTTTCTCTCCTTCATCTCGGCAAAAAGTTCTGCAAGCTCTGCCCTGTATGGCTCTGGCAGAGAATCAATCCACTCTTTGATTACATTTTCTTCTGTATTCTCATCATCAGAAGTCTTGTCAAATGCTGGGATATCTCCTGTAAATGCTTCCCCAAAATCATGCATGATACACATTAATATAACCTTATTAATGTCCACATCTGGAAATTCATCTTTCATAAAATACGCCATAAATGCCAGCCTCCAGCTATGCTCGGCAACGCTTTCATGCCTGCCGGAAGATGTCCATGAATGGCGTGTATTATTCTTTAGTTTCTCCGCTCTGTCAAGCAACTCCATGTATCTGTTAATATCCATATCTAATAATCCTTAAAATGCCTCCTCTAAGTAAGTTCATATCCCTTTAACTGCTTTCTGTATGTTCTATACTCCGGACAGTATTTTTCAACCTCCTCCCAGAATTCTGCCGAATGATTCATATATCTTCTGTGCGAAAGTTCATGCACAATAACATAATCCATCAGCTCCTGGGGCATATAATACAACTGGTAGTTGAAATTCACATTGCCTTTAGAACTGCAGCTTCCCCACCTTGTTTTCTGGTTACGGATAGTTATTCTTCCAACGCTCACATTCATTATATCACAATAAAACTGTACTCTCTTTTCAAATGTATCCTTTATATTATCAAGTTCCTGCTTCGACAGACATTCAATACCCGGTGCACCTGTACCGCGTCTGTTATCTGATTTCTGTCTGACAAAATCCAGTTTCTGCCTGATCCAATCCTCATGTTCATCTACAAATCTGTTAATCTCTGCTGATGATATTCGCAATGGAGTTCTTACTATCACTTTTCCGTCTGCATGAACTTCTATTCCTATTGTTCTTCTTCTGGATTTTATTACCTGTATGTTCATAATTCTACCTTGTAAATGCTTTATCTTCCCACAACCTTCTTAAGATATTCATTTTTCAGCTTATTCTGCTCTTCAAGCCTCTTATTTTCATCCTTTAAATGCTGTATATATTCCCGTGTCAGTTTAACCCCGCCACGAACCGCTATATCTTCATGCTTTTCCATCTCATCAAGCCACTGGAATAATGACTTTTCCCTGATTTCGTTATATGTATTATCTTCTCTGTTAAACATTTTCAACCTCCTTGCACACATCAACCCAACCCTTAGCCTGTGAAGCGTCTTCTAACTCAGCAATTGTAAGTTTCACCGCAGAATGGTCGTCACCTGCTGCCGGATACACAACATCGAACTGTTTAAGGCTCTCATCAAGATATATATCAATGCCCTCATTAATGCCAAATGGGCAGACTCCACCAGGAGCGTGTCCGATTATATTCTCAACCTCTTCAAATGGTATCATCTTTGCTTTCACATGAAATGTGTCTTTATATTTTCTGTTATCTATCTTCGCAGTTCCTTCTGTGATTATCAATACTGCCTTATCGCCTTGAAGAAAAGACATTGTCTTGGCTATCCTTAATGGATGGACTCCAAGTGCCTCCGCTGCCATTGCAACTGTGGCTGTTGACTCACCAAGCTGTATTACCTGCTCTCTGTATCCTGCTTTCGCCAGATATCCAAGTGCTTTTTCTAATGACATATATACCTGCCTTCTTTCCACATATTTTTAAACAGTTCCTATAATACCACACACGCGGCTTCCAATGGCATATATTCTTAAAATTTCATATTTAGCAATTGCTGATTAAATAAAAATCCCGCGACAGTCATACAACCGCCACGGGATTAAAATCATTTATTCATATGTGTGTTTCTTATGCTTACCAAAAGCTGCCTGTTCCTCGACACTGTGGTCTGCAACATTCATCTTCTGATGTACTTTCTTTTTCTTTAATGGATGCTTTGGATTCTTATCCATAAAAATCGCTCCCTTTCTAATTCAATAATAAATGATTAGTCATTAGCCTTCAATAGCAATGTACTTCTTATTCTCAACTGCTTTAGCTTCTTTCTTAGGAACTGAAAGTCTTAAGATACCATCTTCATACTTAGCCTTGATATCTTCCTGTGTGATACCTTCACCTACATAGAAGCTACGGCTCATAGCACCAGCATATCTTTCCTTACGGATGTATTTACCTTTCTTATCCTTTTCATCCTTATCAAGTCCCTTAGCAGCACTTATTGTAAGGTAACCGTTATCAAGCTGTGCATTAATTTCATCCTTCTTAAATCCTGGAAGATCAATATCAACTTCATAACCTGTATCAGTTTCCTTAACATCAGTCTTCATTACATTATTTGCATGCTTACCATATAAAGCCTTGTCAACTTCAGGAAATCCGAAGTCCATCCAATCATCATTAAATAAATTCTCTCCAAAAATACTAGGCATCAACATAAGTCATTCCTCCTTTAACATATATCACTATCTTGTTACCTTGTTTCTTTGGAACCGGGATGTTTCAGTAACCTCTAGAGGTACTTTCCTTTACTTTCGTACCTCTTTTGGTTCCCTTCCTTTGTTCTTGGCTATGTTATATACCTTTTTATTAGCACTGTCAAGGGGTGAGTGCTAATTATTTTTATTTTCCAATTATAAAATCCCGCAACACCAGTATTTACATGGGATTGCGGAATTATAAAATATTTATAAACTATATTTTTTCAGTCGTTTCAAAAGAAAATTATATAATTCTTTATTAAGTTCTCCGTTCTTTTCCTCATCTTCCATATATTCAGGAAGCGGCATATTTGTATCACATTCTCCACATATATCAATACCTAAAACCTTCTGGTTTCTTATAATTATCCCAAGCATATGCTCTAATGTCCCAAGCTTCATATGTCCCTGACTCCAATTGGTTTCACTTATGCTTTCATCAAGAACATCCTTATCAATAGATATGTATACAGGAACTGATAAATCAATCTGGTTTGTTTTAGATTCCATTGCTTCGGCTCTTATCTCCTGTGCTGAATATGTTATCAGTTTATTACTTCTTAACCCAATCGCATTAATATCTTTCTTCTCTGGTCCCACCAGAATAAGCTGGCAAATATACGGATTGTCTTTAATCACCTTTCCTGCCCAGTCTCCGCAGCTTGTTAATCCTTCAATCATAGGTTTTTGCATATCGGTATGGTGATCAAATACAACTAAAGAAAACGGTTCCTTAATTCTGTCAGTCATTATCTTAGTAACATAATGGTAGTTACCCGAATCAAGAAAATGTATTCCATGAATTCCAACAGAATCAACTCTTTCACCTATCTGTTTTTCAGCTTCGTCTGATACATACATATCACATCCTGTAATATCAGTGCAGTCTATCCATGTAAGTGATGTTTTTTCCTTAGCAAATTCATCATCATATACACCTGTGAAATCAAGAATAAAATTGTTGTTTTTTTCTCTTTGCATTATACAATCACCTCAATGGATGTTACTTTTTCTCAAATTCCTCGCTTATCTTCTCCACAAGATTATTCTTTGCAAGTCCATAAGCAATCTTAACTGTATTATACACTGTTTTGTCCGTTGCTGCTCCATGTCCTTTGACAACCGGTTTCTTAACACCAAGAAGAATTGCTCCGCCTTCATTGTTGTAATCAAACTTTGGCTCAAGTCTGCCAATAAATGCCTCAAGCTGTGCCTTTTGGGTATCAGATGCACCTGCTGCTGCCCTTCTTATATCATCAAACACAACCTTTGCTGTTCCCTCGATTGATTTAAGAAGCACATTTCCTGCAAATCCATCACATACAACAACATCTGCGTTGCCGTCTAACACTTCTTTGCCTTCAATATTACCTGTGAAATTAAAACCACATTTTTCTAAAAGCTCATGAGCTTCCTTAATAACATCACTTCCCTTTCCAGCTTCAATGCCATTAGAAAGTGTTGCAACTGTCGGATTCTCAATTCCGAGTGTCTTCATGTAAGCTACACCGAGTCTTGCAAAATCGACAAAACGGTCTGCCTTGCAGTCAATATTGGCACCGCAGTCAACTATACAGAATGGCTTGTCATTACGGCCATTAAGAACTACTGAAAGTGCCGGTCTTGTCGCATTTAACTTGCCAAGTATAAGGATAGAACTTATAAGCACAACTCCTGTTGCACCACATGTCACGAATCCTCCGATATCCTCATTCATACGACACATTTTAAGTCCCTTGATTAAGGACGAATCCGTCTTATCGTGGTAAGCATCAACCGGGTCATCATAATTAGTTATCTCCTGTGTACAGTCCACTATCTCAAGCTGCGATTCATCATAATTTACATTGGCAAGGAAATCCTCAAGCTCGGTCTTCCTTCCCATCAGATATACATACAAATCTTTATTCTCACTGATTGCCCTGATTGCACCCAAAACAAGCTCTGTCTGCGGCTTGTCAGCACCAAGCAAATCTACAACTATCTTTATCAATTTTGAGCCTCCTTCTGCTCCCTCCAGAAATTATCAAGCAGATTCTTATACACTGCCTCTGAAAATGGAGCTTTTGACAGCTTCTGCTTTGTCTCCTCTGACAAATGCTTTGTAGCAGCAAACTCTTTTCCAGCCGCCTCATACTTTGACAAATATCTGTCAAGTCTTGAACTTGCACCCAGTTCAATTAATGTCTTTACCTGTGGACATAGAATTGCTGTAAATCCATTTTTACCACATATGCACTCATATTCCTTAAGAAGCGAATCATAGACTGACTCTGACTCTGAATAAGCACATCCAGATATAAGAACCAATTTCTGTCCCGTCTTTGGATTTCTTATGCCGTGGAATGACTCGCCATTTTCAGGCGGCTTCTGTCCCCTGTAAGTACACATCATGCTTAAAAGTCTGTCTGTAAAAAGCTTCATCTGTCCCGGCATGCCAAAGAAATACAACGGATAACTTTCAATTATAATGTCTGCTTCTTCTATTTTTTTCTTAACTGCCGGCATATCATCATTTTTGATAACACACTCGCCCTCAGTCCTTGCCCAGCATGAAAGACAGCCCATACATGGAGTAACATTTAAGTCGGAGATATTGATTATCTCCGACTCGTATTCACCACCTTCGCACATTCCCTTTACAAATGCGTTGGTTACCGCCATTGTAGTGCTGGCACTCTTATGTGGACTTCCATTTAAAACTAATATCTTAGCCACGTCCAAATAATCCTCTTCTCTTTCTTGCAGGAGCCTGTGATACACCAAGTAACTGTGCTGCTCCAGGAACCTCTCCTACTGCCTCACTGTATTCGCTGTAACGGCCTATTTTTCTATATTTCTCGTATCTGTCATCAAGAAGCTTATCAACCGGCTTCTTCTCTAACTGCTTTATTTCTTTTGAAAGGTTGTCAGCAAGCTTTTTCATAAAATGTGATGTTTCTTTCTCTTCTGAAAAATCTTCCGGTTCTTCAACAACCTTTTCTACGATACCCATTTTATTAAGGTCAGCGGCTGTAAGCTTGAGATGTTCTGCTGCCTCTGGCGCTCTCTTAGGATCTTTGAATAGAATACTTGCACATGACTCAGGTGTGATTACTGAATAATATGCATTTTCAAGCATCCATACTTCATCCGCAACAGCAAGTGCAAGTGCGCCACCGCTCCCGCCTTCACCAATCATTACTGATATAATAGGTGTCTTAACATCTGTAAGCTCATACAGGTTGTTGGCAATTGCCTGTCCCTGTCCTCTTTCTTCTGCGCCCTTACCGCAGTTAGCACCCTGTGTATCAACAAAACAAATAACAGGTCTGTGGAACTTTTCAGCCTGCTTTATAAGTCTTAATGCTTTTCTGTATCCTTCTGGAAGAACGCAGCCAAAATTCCTTAAAAGTCTTTCGTTTAAATCTCTTCCTTTTTCAATTCCGATTACAGTTACAGGCTTTCCGTTAAGTCGTCCGATACCTCCAACAATGGCATGGTCGTCTGCAAAGCATCTGTCACCGTGAAGTTCAACAAAATCAGTTATTGTTGCATTTATATAATCTGATGCAGTTGCTCTGCCGCTCTTTCTTGTACGGCAGATTCTGTCATAAACACTTAAATTCTCGTTTGCCATGATTAATCTTTCTCCTTATATTGCAATGCAATACTGTTATGCACTTACTGTTTCTGCATGTATTGCAAGAATGTTAGCAAGATATGCTTTCTGTTCCTGTCTTGGCACGATATCATCTATGAATCCGTTCTTTAACTGGAACTCTGCGCTCTGGAAATTATCCGGAAGCACTTCACCTGTAACCTGCTCTACTACTCGCTTTCCTGCAAATCCAATCATTGCACCCGGTTCAGATATGATTATATCTCCAAGCATTGCAAAGCTTGCTGTAGCACCGCCCATTGTCGGGTCTGTTGTACATACAACATATAAGAGTCCTGCGTCACTGTGTCTTCTGGCTGCTGCCGAAACCTTTGCCATCTGCATAAGTGACAGTGCGCCCTCCTGCATTCTTGCACCACCTGAAACTGTATATCCGATAATTGGAAGTCTGTTCTTTGTAGCATATTCAAAAAGTGCTGTAATTCTGTCTCCGACAACTGTTCCCATAGAACCCATCATGAAGTTAGGCTCCATAATGAATATACATGTATCATTCCCACCGATAGTTCCTCTGCCGCATACAACGCCCTCTGTCTCACCGCTCTTTTCTCTGGCAGACTCATACTTTTCCTTGTATGATGGAAAATCAATAGGATCTGTAAATTCCTGATCATTAAACATTACATCAAACTTTTCTGTAAGCATCTGAAGTCTGTTCTTTGCCGGCATACGGTTTAGCTTCCCGCATAACGGGCATATGTAGTAATTCTTCTCCAAATCCTCTTTATTGATTTCTTCTTTACATTTGTTACATTTGACTATCATTATTATTCTCCTGCCTTGATGTTCTCAATTGCCTCATTCAACGCATCAACTGTTGTAACTGTGTACATCTTTGCTTCTGGAAGTGTCTTCTTAACAAATCCTGTAAGCGTCTTTCCTGCGCCTACCTCAATAAATGTGTCTATTCCGTCAGCCCACATATTCTTTAATGTGTCCTCAAACCTTACGCTTGAAGAAGCCTGAAGAGCAATTGTTTCTATAATCTGTGCTATATCCTGTGGATAAGGCTTTCCTGTTCTGTTGGCATATATCTCTGTCTGTGGAGCATTAATTGTCATTGCCTTGAGTGCCTTCTCAAGTTCTTCACTTGCATCCTTCATATAAGGAGTATGGAATGCACCGCTTACTGCAAGCTTAACTGCCCTGCCGCCTTTTTCCTTGATTGCAGCGCAGAATGCGTCTATCTCGTCAGCACTTCCTGCACATGAAATCTGTTCAGGACAATTATAATTAACCGGCCAGATTTCCTTAAATTCCTTACATGTCTCTTCAACAACTTCTGGAGCAAGCTTAAGTGCTGCTGCCATTCCGCCTGCATACTTTGTAGAAAGCTCACCCATCTTGGTTCCTCTGATAACTACCAGTTTAAATGCGTCCTCTGTCGATAAAACTCCTGCATAAGCAAGCGCCGGAATCTCTCCAAGCGAAAATCCTGCTACAGCGTCAGCCTTAATCCCAGCATCCTTAAGCGCATTGGCAAATGCAAGGTCTGTAAGGAAAAGTGCTGGCTGTGTATTCTCTGTCTTGGTAAGCTCCTCGCCTTCTCCTTCAAAGCACACCTTAACTGTTCCCGGGCGGAGCGACTCCCCCAAATCATATAATTTCTTTGCATCAGAATGTGAATCGTAAAGGTCTTTACCCATTCCTACATACTGTGCACCCTGACCTGAAAATAATACTGCTATTTTTCCCATTACTTTATTCCTCCGTTCCATATATATCCTTACGGTCTACTGTTGTAAATGTCATGCTTCCCTTTGCGTACACATTGCCATCTACCTTAACTACTGCGTCAAATGATGCGAGAACCTTGTTGATTCTTGTAGCTGTAACTGTAATATCAAGTGTATCTCCTGGAATTACAGGCTTTACAAACTTGAATCCGTCTACTTTAAGAAGCACATATAACTTGCCCTCTTCCCTGCTCTTTCCACCATCATCGATTACAAGTGAACAGAGCTGGGCACAGCTTTCAATTATAAGTACGCCCGGCATTATAGGAGCGTCAGGAAAATGTCCCATAAAATATGGTTCATTAATTGATACATTTTTAATACCTCTGGCACTTACATTAGGCTCAAGCTCTAACACCTTCTCAATCATCTGGAAAGGTGGGCGCTGTCCGATTCTTTTATTAATCTCAAATATGTTCATCATAATGATAATCCTCCATCAAGCACGATAACCTGACCTGTTACATATGAAAATGCGTCTGAGCAGAGTGATGATACAACATTTGCAACATCTTCTGCCTTTCCTAACTTATGCATTGGGATTGCGTCTAAATACTCTTTCTTCTTCTCTTCTGGAATTGCATCCAGCATCTCTGTCTCTATAAATCCCGGTGCTACTGCATTTACACGGATTCCGTAACCTGCAAGCTCCTTAGCCATTGTCTGTGTCATTGAATTAACAGCACCCTTTGTTGCACTGTATACAGACTGTCCCGGAAGTGCGAATTTCGAGCTGACTGATGACATGTTGATGATGACACCGCTCTTCTTTCTGAACATTTTAAGTACTGCCTGCTGTGCGCAGTAGAAGTAACCCTTAACATTCAAGTCCATGCATGTATCAAGTGTATCCTTGTTGAGCATGAGAAGATACTCATCTCTTACAATTCCTGCGTTGTTTACGAGTACATCTATTCCGCCAAGCTCCTTGCTTACATCTTTAACCATCTGCTTAACCTGATTAAGGTCTGAAACATCTGCTTTATATGTTATGGCTGTTCCGCCTGCTGCCACGATTTCATCAAGAACCTTCTGTGCCTGTTCCTCTGAATGGCTGTAATTGATGACTACGGCATATCCGTCTTTTGCCAGACGTATAGCACAAGCCCTTCCAATACCACGGGAAGCTCCTGTAACTAATGCTACTTTCATATCTGTGTGTCCTTTCTTTAAGAAAATGTCAGTTCTTTGTCATGGGCATCTGCCCCTGCTTCATTACTTGCTGAGTACGATTGCTGTGTATGAACCCCCTGCACCATATGCAGCCACAAGTACATTGTTTAACTTAGAAGCTTCTACATTAGTCTTAGAAACGCTTCCGTCTGCTGCAATGCTGTATGCTTCCTGTGAAGGTATCTTTCCTGCAAACATAAGTGCTGCGTGTGCTGCTGCTGTTGTTGCTGCTGCTGCTCTTGACTCACCAAGAACTTCCTTTAATTCTACAACCGGTTTTTCTGCCAGTTTGTCACCAAATACTGCTGTCAATCCCTTGATTTCTACATCATCGACAGCCTTCATTCCGTTTGCAAAACCAAATACTGCGTCTATATCATCAATTGTCATTCCTGCGTCTGCTAATGCGTTATTAACTGCATTAGTTAAACCAGCCTCTGAGCCTGTAAGTGTTCCGAACTTAACATTTGAATGAGCCATTCCGTATCCTGATGCATGGCAGTAAATTCTTGCACCACGCTCTTTGGCTGCCTCCTCATCCTCGATAAGAACTGAAGCACTGCCATCGCTTAATACAAATCCATCATTTCCTGCAAATGGAGCTACAACTTTTTCAGATGTGACACCTAATTTACCGAAAAGCTCTGTCATTATATCGCTGTTCTCGTCAGAACCTGTAGCTAACATAGCATTTTCCTGACCTGAACGGAGTACGCTCATTGCATATGCCATACTTGCAAGACCAGATTGTGCACCATTAGTAACTGTTACATTGTAGCCCTTGATTCCTGAGCAGATTGAAAGATATCCTCCTGCTGCATTGTATACAGTGTTAGGGAATTTGAATGCGCTTCCTGAAGCATTGCCCTTCTCTGTAATCATGCTCTGGAAATCACAGCATGTTCCAAGTGCGCCCTCTGATGTACCCACAATTATTCCGATATCTGTTGCATTATCGTCTGTTACTGCATAATCAGCATCCTTAAGTGCTTCCATGCCTGATACTGCCTGAAGCTGGCTGAAATTATCAAGCTTCCTGTAAAATGACATCTTAAGTCCAAGTGCATCATAATCTTCCTTGCCGACTGAACTTCTTAAATTAGCTTCTGTCAGAGCTTCGCTTTTTACTGCATTTGCAACATATGCATCTACACCGTTGCCGCTTGGTGTAACCACGCCAATACCTGTGATAACAAGAGGCTTCTTCTCTTCCTTAACTGTCACATTGCCAGCCTCTTTGCTAAAGATAATACTTGCGTTATTACCGCCGAATGCAAATGAGTTGTTCATTACGCTTGTAAGCTCTTTCTCATGTGCCTTATTAGGGCAGAAATCTATCTTTCCGGCCTTTTCGGCAAGCTTATCCATATCCTCGTCCTTAAATCCGAGTGTTGGAACTACTGTATTAGTTGTAAGTGCCTTGATTGAAAATACTGCTTCAATTGCTCCTGCTGCACCGAGGCAGTGTCCTGTCATAGCCTTTGTTGAGCTTACTGAAAGGTTATCGTTCTCGCCGTCAAATATTGTATGTAATGATAAGAATTCTGCATCATCGTTCTTAGCTGTTCCTGTTCCATGTGCATTAACATATCCGATGTCCGATTTCTTCAATCCTGAATTCTTAATTGCTCTGTTGATAGCTTCCATCTGACCTTCTCCATCCGGTCTTGGAGCTGTGATATGATGTGCGTCACTGCTGACACCAGCACCTAATACTTCACAATACATTTTTGCATTTCTTGCCTTAGCATGCTCGTAGCTTTCTACTACTACGACACCTGAACCTTCACCAAGTGTAATTCCTGTACATCTGTTGAATGGTGAACAGCCATCTGCGTCAAGTGCATGAAGTGATAAGAATCCGGCATATGGTACTGCTGCAAATGTGTCTGAACCACCTGCGAGCACTACATCTGCCTTGCCTGCTCTGATAAGCTCGCATGCGTATGCAATACTGATTGTTCCGGCTGCACATGCATTTGCAATATTAGTAACAACACCGCCTGCATGACACTGACCTGCAACCTGAGGTGCAATTGAAGATATTGGCATCTTAGTTACATCACTTGCTTTCTTGCCATGCTCATAATAATCAGAAATGCTTACTGCTCCACCGACACAGCTTCCGATTATAACCGAAGCCTTAGGATCTCCTGCAAAATCATCAAGTCCTGCGTCCTTCATTGCCTCGCCAGCTGCCTTGATACAAAGCTGTGCTGAACGGTCTGCATCTTCGCTTCCCTCAAAATCTCCAAGTGTGTCGCACTTAACTTCTGCTGCAAGGTCTGCGTAACAGTCTGTTGTATCAAGTGTTGTTGTTTTATGTATTCCTGAAACCGAATTAATGGCATTATTCCATGCTTCATCTACTGAATTACCGATAGCACATATCATTCCAAGACCTGTAATGACTGCGCGGTTATTATTCTCTGTCATAATTACTCCTTATTACTATTATTATTCTATTTTGTTTGTTAATAACCTGGAGTCATTTATGACTTATAATCAAATTATTCCGAACCGTGTGGATGTTAATGCCACCATATACTAAAGTGCGGTGTGGGAAATCTCGTTCAAGCGTAACGCGTTTGATTTCCCACACCGTAATAAACTTTGTATATGGTGGCATTTACTTCCACTAGGTGCAGGAATCCTGCGATTATAAGTCATAAATGGCTCCAGGTTATATACTGTGAAATCAGAATATATTATGCATTTTCTTCGATATACTTAGCGATTGTCTCAATGCTGTAGAAGTGTTCTTTGCCAACACCTGTCATCTGAACACCGAATTCATCATCAACGTAAGCAATGATTTCAAGCGAATCGATTGAATCAAGTCCTATTTCACCATCTCCGAAAAGCTGTGTATCAAACTCTAAAACATCTGCATCAATTCCTAAATTCTCACATAAAAAGTCTTTTAACTTTGGCATTATTTCGTTAGTGCTCATTATAATATTCCATCCTTTTTCTTTAATTATATTGTGCGTCCACTAAGAAAAGCACCCACACATTATATATTTTTTTGTAAAAATTTGGCATAACAAAACCCGTGTAGTGTTCGAAAACGCTACACGGGTTCTATAATTGTACTAATTTCGGACATTTTCATCAAAGTGTCCGAATATTATCAGAACTTCCTAAGATACTCCACCATCATATCAATAACCGCACTGCTCTCTGGCAGAAACGGCTCAAACACACTGAACGCATGTGTAAGCTTTTTATTCTTAGGAAAAACTACAAGTTCATGCTCTCTTTCTGCTCTTGTCAGTGCCTTCTCAAAATCTGTTGTATATCTTCGTAAGAAATCATTATGGCTTGTCAAGAGCCAGACTGGTGCAAGTGAGTTCAGCAGTTCCCTGTTTTCAGGATTAACATACTTTGCGAATGGAGTTTTCTTGTAATCCCTGCCATACAGATACTTTGGAAGAAAAAGTCCAATCTTATCAAATCTTGATGTATAGAACATTCCGCTTATAAGCCCAAGCGCATTAATGCGAAGTCCTGATGGTGTGACATTAGCTGCCCTCGCTATATTAGTGCTGTTCTGGATAGCATTGGCATATGTGATAAGGCATGCGCCGCCGCTGTCACCTGCCATATATACATGTGACGAATCACCGCCATCTGCTGCCAGCCTCTCCTTTATATAATCCATTGCCATGAAAACATCTGCAAGCTGGTCATATATAAGGCAGTCTGGAATCAGCCTGTACTCTATGCTGTATACAAGAAATCCCTTCTTGCAAAGCAGAGCACAGAAATATCTGTTAAACTCCTTATTACCAATAATAAGACCTCCACCATGAACATTAATAATTACAGGAAGAACCTTTTCCTGTGAATCTTCCGGTCTGTATATGTCAAGCAGATGTGCTTTAATTCCATCATCAGCATATGCAATGTCAGTACTGCATCTTACTCCTTCCGGAAATGTTAATCCTGCATCTCTTCCTGCACATGAATCTTCAAAATCTTTTCTCTGCCTATAAAACTGTTTTGTTAAAATATTCCCCATTGATGTACTCCCGATAATTACTTCTTCATATTAGATATAATAAGCTCAAGCTGTCCCTCAAATAATTTCTCGATTCTTTCAACGGTATCCTTGATTTCATCAACAGTCTTAGTTTTTTCTTCTTTAATAATCCATCTCATAAGCAATCCAAATATAGCTTCTTCATAGAAACTACATATAATCTCAACATCCTTAATAGAAAGTATGTATCCTTCAGACATTTTTCTAATCTGCAAAAGTGCCAGATAATGAATTCGTGTCTTAACATATTTTTCTAGCCACTCTCTTCCTCTTGCATCAAAAAGATTAGCCCATACTTTCCTATGGATTATACTATATTCAATAAATCTCATAAGAACCTTGTCCATTTCACCATTGTACTCTTCATTGAATTCATCAATCTTTGCCTGGACAACACCATCCAATACATCATATATATCAGAAAAATGATAGTAAAATGTGCTCCTCGTAATACCACATTCATCGGCTATATCTTTAACTGTGATTTTCTTCAGTGATTTTTTTTCAGCAAGTTCAAGTGTACACTTCATTATTGCTTTTCTTGTCAACTGCGACATGTAAATCTCCCCGTTCACTTATATTTGCCTGCATATTGTAGCATATTTAACGTTGAAAGTCACTTTTCACTTAATTATATTACTTATTATAAACATTTTAATTAATGAATATTTTATGACACATTTTCAACAAGGCTGTTGTATCTGATTCTCTTAGTAAGCATAAGATATCTTTTAGGTGTCATTCCGCAATATGTCTTAAAATCTCTTATAAACTGCGGCTGGTCATAATATCCAAGATTAACAGCTGCTTCTGTCATATTATCCACATTGCCATAATTAAGGAATTCCAGACTTCTCTGAAACTGTATTATCTTGCAGAATACCTTAGGGGAAAAACCCATCTGCTCAATAAAAATCTTATTAATATATCTTTCTGTATATCCAACTGTGTCAGCCATTTCTGAAATTCTCATCAAGCCTCCTGAATTATATGCCAGCTCTTTAACTGCCATAAGTATCTCCATCTTACCAAACGGCTTTTCCTGTCTCATCTCCAGTTTAGTATATTCTTCAAGAAAATAATTAATCCTGTCTTTGAATGTCTTCTTTTTTTTCATCCCACTTACAAATGTTCCATTATTATCAAGAAGTATATCTTCCAGATAGAATCTGCAGTCAACAAGATCCCGCAATGTCACATTAAGTCCAACCGGCATGCTTCCAGGCATGAACCTTACTCCAAAATACTCTTTCTTCCCCTGCCACTCTACATCTAATGCTTTAATAGGACTACCAATTGCATAAGCAGTCATTCCATTTTCTCCATATTCGAAAAGCATATCTACACAACTATCAGGAACTGTAGTTATTTCCTTTGTTTTTTCAAGTCTGAATGTGTAGAAATGTGATATCCCCTGATTAAGATATATTTCCTGCTTAAAATCCTGCGTCTCCAATACAAGAAAAGGCTGGGTTGGTCTTAATTTGTCTGTTTTATACTCCATATTGCCTCCTCTTTTCCCCCTACATTTAAGTCAACGACAAGTTTGGACTTTTAGCAGATATATAACTCCACCAAAAGTCCAATCCATATTATTTATATTTTAGCCTTAAATCTATCATATCGCAATGCATTTATATCTATAGATGTTTTTCCATCTACTATTAAATCTGCCAGTTCATGACCAATTGCGGGTGCTATTCCAAAACCGTGGCCACAAAATCCTGTTGCAAGAACAAGCCCCGGAACCTCTGATACATTTCCTAATACAGGAACACCATCTTTCATCTGGTCAGCCCAGCCTGCCCACGTCCTTACTATCTTGGCATCCGCAAGATCTGGAAAATATTTCATAATACCTCTGCATATACAAGGAGCAGTAATGCTGCTGCATATCGGGGTTCCATTATCCTTATTGACTGCCTCATAACCTGATGAGCCACCAAATACGAATGAACCATGCTTTGTCTGATGTCCATAAAAATCAGCTTCTGCTGTTCCTAACATCTGGTCAAACATATGTGGTTCAGCTTCTGTTACAAGTGCTTCAATAAGTACTCTGCTCATAGGCACATCTATTCCTACTGTACCAAGAATTTCTTTACTTTCATATCCGGCTGCTACAACGACTGTATCTGCTTCATATATATTATTAGGGGTGATAACCTGTCTTAATCTGCCTTTTATCTTCTTTAATTCTATTACCTTTTCGCCCGTAATAAATCTTACTCCAAGCTTTCTTGCTGTCTTATAGAAGCCTAATGTTGTTGTAAGCGGATTGGCATGACCATCTGTTGGGCACCAGCTTGCACATGTTACCTCATCTGACAGATAAGGATTAATACGGCGTACTTCATCTCCATCTATCATTCTTACATCAAGTCCCACCTTGACAGCCCTTTCGGTAAGCCCTTCAAGGATCTGTTTATGTTTGTCATTCTTTCCAAGTCTTAAATTTCCATCCTGATGATATTCACAGTCAACTTCAAGTTCCTCTGATAATGATGGCCACAGATTCTTTATTCCATACATAACAAGAGGAAGCTCTCTCGGGTCTCGTCCTGACTGGCGGACACCTCCGCCATTTCTTGACGAGCCACCATTTCCAATATGGTCGCTGCCTTCAAGAACAATTACATCAGTGCCTTTCTTTGCCAGATAATAGGCTATGGCATTACCTATAATTCCGCCACCTATAATAATTACATCTGCTGTATTTGCCATAATTACACCTCCTTGTTGTCCTCTGCTTCATTACCAAGAATTCTCATTTCTGTAGGTCTCATTGGTGCTCTGCTTGTTGCTGGTTCAAGTGTTGACGGTGATACTCCTAATTCCCTTGCAACAATTCCCTTAACAAGCTTTGCACAGGTCTGTCCCTGACATAGTCCCATTCCTGTTCTTAAATATCTTCTTATTTCTGTCATTGTCCACATTCCCTCATGAACAGCTTTTCTTATCTCGCCCTTTGTAATTTCTTCACAACGGCAGATGAGCATATCGTCATCTGGTGCCGGAACAAATTCTCCTATATCCCTTGAACGGTCATTTACTTCATGCATATTCAATCCTCCTTATTTTGCGTAGCAAAATCCAACCCCTGGTGAGGGGAGGATTACGCCTCCTTCTTGAAAAATCTTGCCTTCATAACATATTCTGAAGGAACTTTTATAGTAAGCAGATTGGTTTTATCAAATGCTGGTGAAGACTTCACACTGATAACCTCTGCCGCACATACCTTCTGTCCATTACGTCCAAGAGCTATTCCTCTGTCACCCGTCTTTGGCAAAGGTAAGAACTCATACGGCATCGTAACGCTTGCAAAGCCTTCTTCATATGTTTCGTCAACAAGGAAAATTGCCTGACCTGAACATGAAGCCACGCACATTCCACAACCAACGCATGTTGCACTTTCATCAACACCCGGAAGTGAAGTAATCTTTTCTCCTATCTTGATACATTTCTTAGGACATGCATCCTGACATGGATTACAAGGTATATTCTGGGTACATTCCATTACAGGATGAACTCCCGGTCTTCTTGTCACACCCGGAAATCTCTCAATCTCATCATCTGCAACATATCCTTTAGTAAGAAGTGTTGTAGAAATATCGATTCCTTCCTCTGTTTTTTCTATAAGCTTACCTCTGTTCTTTGGTGCAAACATTCCCTGTCTTAAACCATCAAGTGCTACATCAAGATTCTTTAAATTCTCATCTAATTCCGTTTTATCTATGTATCCCAGATACTCAGCTGCTGCGATTCCTGCCATACGTCCTTCAATCATAGCTGAGCTTGCCTCTTCAATTCCTGAAACATCTCCTGCAACGAATACCCCCGGGATAGAAGTTCTTCCATATTCATCACATATAGGAACCTGTCCTCCACGCTTTGGATTATCCTCCATCTTACAGCCTGACATTTTAAGAAGCTGTGACATAGGCGAAAGTCCAACAGCCAGACATATTGTGTCTACATCGAAATGTTTTTCTGTACCTGGTATGAATTTAAAAGATGAATCAACCTCTGCTATTGTTACTCCGGTAACATGGTCATCTCCTTCTGCTGTTACAATCGTATGTGACAGATAAAATGGAACTCCTGTACGTGCTACCTTTGCTGCATGCACTCCATATCCGCCAATTCTTGGTGCAGCATCAACAAGTGCCACAACCTCACAGCCACACTGTATAAGCTGATAACTTACAACAAGTCCTACATTTCCTGAGCCAAGCATAAGAATTCTGCTTCCCGGTTTAACTCCATGAAGATTCATCATTGTCTGTGCTGCTCCTGCACCAATAACCCCCGGCAATGTCCAGCCCGGAAATGTAACCATATTTTCTGCTGCACCCGTGGCAATTATTATTGAATCTCCCTTAAAATGATGTATCTCATCGCCAATTCTTACTGTAATCTCTTTGTCTTGATACATTCCACAGACTGTTGCATTAAGAACAACCTTAACTCCTGCTTCATCTGCTTCATTTAATAAATCCTCACCTATCTTAAAGCCTCTTATCTTAGCCTTATGCTCCTTAGAACCAAAAAATTTATGTATCTGCTTAAAAAGCTGTCCTCCCGGTTTTTCATTTTCATCAAATACAACTACTTCAAGTCCTCTCTTAGCTGCCTCTATTGCTGCTGATAACCCCGACGGACCTGCACCAACTATAATAAGATCAAATCGCTTCATATCCACACTTCCTTTCATCTACTGCTCTTCAAATGGTTTATCACTCACTCCATACTGTGTCTGGACCTTCATACCCTCCTCTAAAGGAGTAACACAAGTCCTGATATTTGGTTTTCCATTAACAACCATTACACAGTCTGTACATCTTCCTATCGCACAGAATATTCCTCTTGGCTTATGCTCTTTCTTTGTATATCTGTGTATCATAACTCCCTGTGCTTTAAGAGCCGCTGCAATTGGTTCTCCCTCATAGCCTGTCAGTTCTTTTCCATCAAAATAAAATGTTACAAGCCTTCCTTTTTCTTGTTTTCCCAATATTGGATGTTCTTCAATTCTTGCTCCCATAACTACCATCCTTTCTACATCTCTTTCTGGCTGCCCGCAATCTGTACGATATACAGGAAAAGCGCCCAGCCAACGGATTCCGCTGTACTGGGCGCCTTTGCCTTAACAATTGTATGCTTTGAATTGTACGACCTCATTTATATTATAAATTGTAAAAATCAGAACTAAACTGTGCCAGAATCTATATACATAAACAAGTGCTGCTGGTTGCAATATGTTCGTAAGATTTGTATTTGCTTGACTATCAAAATAAATTTACATAAATTTCATGCATTCTTTTCCATAATGTGCTAGACAAATGTATTAAAAAGTGTTACTTTCTTATAGGACTAAAGGACTATTTATATTCGGATTTATTATTCGGATATAAAGCATTTATGAAAGGAAAATTAATGAACAAGTACGGACATGTAACCGTAACCAAAAGACTTACCCCTAAGCTTAAGAAAAGACATGATCTTGCTTTAAGACTTGGAAGTATTATGCCGGATATTCTTCTGCATACATATATTAAGGGACATACATGGGATTCTTCCTACAATAAAATTTCAAGAAGGCTGCAGCGTCTTGAAAGACATGGCAGAATGAACTGTTTTTCTTTTTTGTCTTTAGGCTATGCCTTACATTACATAGAAGATTACTTTACATTTCCACATAACTCATGGTATCCGGAACCGATGTCTGAGCATGTGTTATATGAAATTAAGTTCATGAATTATATAAGAGAAAACAAGAACGATATTAACAAACCTCTGATATCTAATAATGGTCGCGGTGTGTCTGCTGACAGAATGTTAGATTATCTCGTAACTAACCACAAACAGTATGCTGCTAACGAGCAGGGCTTCGATAATGACTATAGTTTCATCACTTCCGTTGGATATGCATTTGTTACCAACTATGTTAAGCTGTTCATGATTAACAGCGGCAAGGATATCGTTATTGATATGAATAGTGATTCCTTTGCACTTAATACTAATATCTAAGGGCTTCGCTCCTTATAATAAAAATGCTATAAAGACTGATTGCTGGTCATGTCTTTATAGCATTTTTTTATATATTTCTAAATATTATTTTTCTATGCTCTCTTAGTTTTAACTAAAACGCATGCTCCACCTGCTAAAACTGCCACAACAGCTACAATTGCGTACACAAGTGCATTGTGAGCATCACCCGTTTTGATTTCTGCATCAGTCTTTTCTGACTCCTGTGCAATGTCTGCACTCTTTTCTGAATATACAACGACATATGGAGAGAATGATGTTGCTGTAATCTTTACACCTTCTGATGTAAGTTCTGCCGGAACTTCTTCCATAGAACCATCAGCTTTTATGTGGTAAACCTTTACTGTGTACTTATCTGCTGATACATTTTCCTTTGCAGGAATAGTAATTACAACTGAACCATTTTCAAGCTTTACAACATTTCCAGAATTATCAACAAGGCTGATATCAACATAATCTACAATACTGTTGTCGTTAATTACAACATTATTAGCTGCAAGCTTTTCCTTAACTTCCGTAACCTGAGCTTCGCTTAAGTTCTCTGTTGAAGCAACTACATTTTTGCTTCCTACTTCTTTGCCATCAGCATCTACTATCTTAGCATCCTCTGAAAACTCTGGTGATTTCTCAGAAACATCTGCACTGTTATCCTGACTTTCTGATGTCATCTTTACAAATGTAATGCTATTAGAAAGTATTGTTTTATATACTTTGCCACCAGCAGTAACATCTTTCTGATTACCAACTACATCAAGTGTAACAACAACCTTGCCATCTGTAACCTCTGTATCATATACATTAATTACATCTTCATTGCTGACGCCATATCCAGCAGCCCAATTTCTGTCGATAACTTTAATATTATCTCCTGCCTTTACTCCTGATACATTGAACTCTAATTCCTGATTCTTAGCCTCACCGTCAGTTTTCTTGATAGTCACCATACCCATTATCTCAACCTTAGCTCCCTGCTTATATGAATTGCCAAGTGCCTTTATTACATTCTCTGTAGAGTCAAGACCTAATAGCTTCGGATATGAACCTGGATATTTCCCATTGTAATCAAACGTAACACTTAAATCATATGATTTCCCGTACTTAGCTGCATCCATAGTTACAGTGCTTGCATAATTAAGAGCCTCTTCGCATGTTCCACTCTCTGAACCCCAAGGATGTATTAAACCATCATCCTGCTTACCTTTTGCCATTACTGGCATAACCATCATAACAGACAACAATCCTGCAACAACTGCTGTTGTTATTCTTTTTACTAATTGTTTCTTAATCATCTTATTCTCCTTAATGTATATTTAGAAATATATATATTAGATCTGCTTGTTCCAGATTTAATACCGCTTAGTCCACAGGCAGATAAAATATCTGCATAATGAGTTTCTTTAATGATTCATTATCCGTATAATATTCTTCATATCTGATACCCTTTTTTACTTTACCCGGAATTGTAATTATACTGTCCATATTAAAATCACTTTCGGCTATCTGAAAAAAAACATATACACTCTGTGCATTTTTCAGATCGTTGGACAGCATGTCATTGCTTTTTAGCTCCTTAATGATTTTCATAATTAAAAATGGATTCTTGCGAACTTTCTTATATAACAGCTGTTCTAATGCCTGCATATACTGTTCCTGCCTTGACAGCCTGTCCATTGCGCTCTCCGCTACATTACAGTCTCTTTCCTGTACAAACAGCCTTGCCTGCTCACCTGTTAAATGAATGGTATTGCCTTTGACAAATGCTTCATCTAATACCTCTCCGCTCTCATCCGTAAAATCATTTTCAATTGTTACTGTTACACCACCAACCGCATCATTAATTATGGCTATTGAGTTCACGCTTAGTACAACAACTCTGTCTATATGTATGTTATAAAGAATTCCGGACACCGATTTTGCCATAAGGCTTGTACATTGCTGTATATCCTGTCCATATCCATACTGCAATGTCACCTGACCTGTATTGACTGCAACTGTATTTCCATCCTTGTCTGACATCTCAATTGTTGTCATGGTATCTCTTGGAATCCCGACAACATGAGTTGCCTTGCTCTGTGTATCTATACTTACAACATAAACCGCATCACTCTGTCCCATATCTCCTGGCGAATGATTATCATAAAGATTACCTTCTCCATCTATTCCTAATATAAGAATATTTATAAGACCTTTTTTATATACATATGGCTCTCTGTTAAATATAACAGCTTCATTAGTTTTATCACCGTCACAGTTATTTCCCTGAACAATACGGTCTGCTGCATTATACAAATGCGACTTTCCTGTTAAAATTATGCTTATCAGTGCAATTACTGCTACCGCTGCTGCAAGAGCCAGACCTGTAAATATATTAATAATCGTTCTGTGTTTCATTGTTCTGACTCCCTGACCGCCAGTATCAGTACCCTCTCATTTCCTATATGGACTGATATGGTTATTACAACTGAATTCCTGTCAAATTCTGTATCTGCATCCAGATAATAATTATTATCTGCTGCCGATATGTCCGTAATATATGAACTAAATCCATTGAAAGATGTAAAATCGTAATTCCCGCTTATATCTGTGTCACTATAACTGCTTACTGCAAATATTCTGTATGACATATCCTTATCTGAAGTATAAACATTAATAATTCTATGACTGTCCACATAATCGTTATCCAGATATTGTGTAATGTCCGCAAATGTGCCACTGTCAAGAAATATTACGGTGTTTCTTTCTGAGAATTTCTTTGTATTATTACTCTTTGTAAATGCATACCCAGATGTTAAATCATCACTTCTTATTACCGGTGTCTCTATTCCGGTTCCAACAATATCTATATATGCATATATTCTGCTGTCTTCCTTTGTCAAAGCCACAAAATCAACTTTATTGCCTGATGAACACGTTATTATTGAACTGACAGTATTATCTGAATCAATAACTGTATCTTTGTAATCTGCCTTTCCAGTATCAGTCATACTCCATATAATCATCATGATACCCGCCAGAAATACTGCCAAAGCTGTAATTACATAGTATAATCTGCCTGCAATTTTCATTTTTCATGCCATCTTTCTTTCATATTTTAAACATCAATTTTAGTATACCCCCCCCCAAGAATATTTTTGTCAATATTCAAATACACATTTGCATAACTAATATACATAAAAAAAGAGAAGAAAATACCTGAGCATTCTCTTCTCCTCTAAAAATCAATTATTCTATTATCTTGCTTCACGCACAACTTTCCGCTTTATTATATTGTATGCTATAACCATTATTATTCCTGTCACTATCCATGAGATTGGATATATTATGATAAGCACCCAGAATTCATGGAACACTTTACACACTGTTGATATCCATATAAGTCTTAATACACATGAACCAACAACAGTTATAATTGCCGGCAGCAACGAATGTCCAAGACCTCTCATCGCGCCTGCGCTTATTTCATACACTGCAGTAAGAAGTTCTAATGTAGTCGCAATTATCAGCCTCTGTTCTGCATAATACAATACATCCGGGTCTGTCGAATAAAACCCTAAGAACATACCTTTTCCAAGCACAAATACTGCCGATAACAGTCCGCATGACAGCAGTGCAAATGCCATTGATATATGATATATTTTTCTGCACCTGTCATATTCTCCTGCACCAAAGTTCTGGCTCGTAAATGTTACCGTAGCCTGTGCAAATGCACTTACCATAAAATATGAGAAAAACTCATAGTTAAGCGCAGCCGCTGAACCTGCGATTGTTGCTGAACCAAAGCTGTTAATAGTACTCTGTATACATACATTTGCAATTGAGAATACCATTCCCTGTAATCCGGCAGGCACTCCAATCGTAAGTATCTTCTTTAATTCTCTTGGCACAATTGTAAGCTTTCTTACATCAAGTCTTATAGGCTCTGATTCATGCATAAGGATAACCATTACAATAGAGGAACTAACTACATTTGAAATAACTGTTGCAATCGCAACTCCCGAAACCCCAAGCTTAAATACTATTACAAGTATCAGATTAAGCACTGTATTGACTATTCCGGCAACAATAAGGCTGTAAAGTGGTCGTTTGCTGTCACCTGTACTTCTAAGAATTGATGAACCAAAGTCATACAGCATGATAAATGGCATGCCAATCAGATATATTCTGAGGTAAAGAACTGCAAGGTCGATAACATCCCCTGGTGTTCCCATCAGAAGAAGCACAGGCTTTGCTATAAACTGCCCAAGTATCATGACAAATACTCCGCTGAGTATGGCAACAACTATAGCTGTATGTACTGCTGCATGTATGTTTTTCTCTGATTTCTGTCCGATATAATGTGCTATAACCACATTGGAGCCTAATGATATTCCAATAAACAGATTAATCATCAGAGATATAAGCGAACTGTTACTTCCAACTGCTGCCAGAGCCTGACTGCTCGCAAATCTTCCTACAACCGCTGTATCTACTGAATTGAACAGCTGCTGTAATATACTGCTTGCCGCAAGTGGAAGCGCAAACATAAGTATCTTGTTCCACAGTGAGCCATGCGTCATATCCATGGTTATCTTCTTATTAAGCATTATCTTTCATTTCCTTCAAAAATAAAATTGTACTCAAAAAAGCACAAGTATAATAGCACTTCTGCTTAATAAACGCAATAGCAGTTAAACACTGGGTTTAAAACCTTTTTAGTAGAATTGTAAAATTCTAATACAATCAAAGTATTGCTTGTTTTGTTATAATTCGTGTGTTATATTAGACATGTAAATGATTTTTGCTCAAATCATTGCAGGGCTTACTCTCTTCCTTGGGTAGGCCTTTTTTATTGCTTTATTCACCTTTTTGAGATTTAACACCACTTATTCTTGTTGATACAATCGCGCCAAGCGGAACCATGTCTACATGCACATCTCCGTCAGCTTTTCTTGTAATCAGCGTTCCTCCGCGTTGTATATAACTCTTATTGATTCCCTTATATCCGAGATAATCTATTGACATTCCATATGTCATCTGGATTCCCTTATATATAAGTGAAAGTGTATTCAGATGGTCATGTCCGCAAAACATCCATTTAATAACGCCATTCTCCACTGCTTTGTTAAAAAATGTTCCTTCAAACTTTGAAATTCCAAAATGCTCATTCTTCTCAGCAATACTGCCATGCTGATATATTACGCTTTTATCACCAAGCTTCATCTTACGGTATGCTTCCTTAAATTCCGCAGGCGGCATGTGGAAAAATGCCATCGCCTTAATATCCGGATTACATTTTTTCAAGTCATTAAGCCTGTTCATGCACCACTCCACCTGATCATCATGTATCCGGTCAAATCCGCTGTAAAACCAGCCTCCTTCACCATACATATTAGAATCAAGCATAACAAGTGGCAATAAAGCATTGCCATCTGAGCCGGTAAGATTAATAAAGAAGTTTCCTACACCTGTAAGTTCTTTCCTGCCTTCTGTAAATATGCAGTATTTCCCTTTCTTATAAATCTGTGCAAGCTCTTCTTTATTGCAAGTCGAACCCATCTCGCAATCGTGATTACCAAATACAAGTGTATACGGAATTGCAAAACTGTCCATGAATTTCATCAGCTTGTACGCCTGCTTTCTGTTATTAAGCGTCCCCGCCTTTGGCAGAAATGGAAATATAGAATCCCCAGTTAGCACTATCATATCAGGCTTTGCCTTATGAATAATCTTTGTTACTGCATTTAGCGCCAGCTTATCCTTCTTTCTTGATATAAAACCAAATCCCAGATGAAGGTCTGTAAGTTGCAATATCTTAAAATCTTTATCTTTATCTATTGTAAATGTAAATGTTTCATTGTCTGTCTGCTTTAAATTCACTGAATTAAACATGTTATCACCTCTTTAGCTGAGTGGTATTAACGCTCCGATAGCCGAAACTATTGTCGATACTACCATAAGAATCTGGAATGGCAGAGTTCCTATAACTCCACATATCGGACTCTCACCCGCTTTCCGCCTTGATTTGCCATATGTCAGAACAAGCATTATGCTCACCATTACAACAACGCCACTCATAATTCTTGTAAGTATTATAAAGCTGCTCACTCCGAATATTGCAAATAATATACATGGAACTGTCGCTATAAGCCAGCTTACACGGTTGCCGATTCCAACCTGCTCATGCACGACATCTCTTAAAGCAAGTGTGTTACTCCAGAATGTTGTAAGCAGTGCAAAAAGCGAAAAGATACCTGCAAGAATAACTGCCCATTTTCCGATGCTTTCTCCAAGCTGCATATAAGCAAGTTCCTTATCTATTGTTCCCTTAGTTCCAAGAAGAACAGTCAGTGTCACAACCAGTACAAATGCAGACGATAATCCAAACCCTATGAATATTGATTTCCTTATCTTACCCGGATTGCCGTCAAGCCCTTTAACGACCTGAATAACCGCCTGATTAGCAGATGTCGCAAATACAACCATACTATACAGTGCAAGCAGATTATTCCAATGAAAAGGTGCTGTATAGAATCCATTAACTGGATGTGTAAATGTTCCTACTGTCATAACTGCAACTATTCCCATAAGAAGTATTACAGCGTATTTCTGTGCAATTCCTACCGCCTTCATTCCCATAAATACAACAATTCCGGCAATCACATAATATATTATCTGCGCTGCCCATAGTGGCAGTCTGAACCAGTTCACAAATATCTGTGCCCCACCGTTAATATTGCCGCTCACTCCTATCATAATCGCAAGCCCATACACCACAAAAACAATCCAGCTGAACACCTTCTTCATAACTCCGTGGAACAATTCCCCCTCAAAGCTTTTTACAAGCTGTACACCACCGTTGTTATACGAAAGTTCCGCAATTATAAGATGTAGAATTACATTAATGATGTAAGCTGCTCCTACCATCCAGATAACATCAATCATACTGTTCTTCGTTGCAAGATACGGAACTGCTATTATTCCCGTTCCAATGCTGTTTCCTACAATCATGCTAATCGCCTCAAATGTGGTTAATTTAGCTTCTGATTTAATTGCCATAATTTTCTCCTTTTTTCGTAATTTGTTTTTATCTTTTCCTGCTTTTCGCCCTGGCTTCAATTTGCCTACTAATCCGTCGATTTCTACCTCTTTCGTAGGTCTTTCCCAACCATTTTTCTTTTCCTTCTACTTGCTTCAGCTTGATTTTGCCTACTAACTCGCTGATTTCTTCTTCTTTCGTAGGTCTTTCCCAACCATTTTCTCTTCCTTCTACTTGCTTCGACTTGATTTTACCTACTAATTCGCTGTTTTCTTCTTCTTTCGTAGGTCTTTTTCACTATTTTTCTTCTCATGTTTCTTATTTTGGCTTCATTTTACCTACTAGTTCGCCTTTTTCTACTTATTTCGTAGGTTTTTCTTCACTATTTTTCTTTTTACACCTCTCGCTTTAGCTTTATTTAACCTACTATTTCGCTGTTTTTTACTTCTTTCGTGGGTCTTTCCCTTATTTATTATAGTATATCACCAACTAGCATTTGACCACAACCGCCCCCAGTGCTATAGTGTGAAAAATAGGATTTTTCAGCGCAATAATAAAAATTATTATGTACGAAAACCGCACACACAGAAAAGGAACAAACACAATGAGCAAAAATGATGAAAACAACTATACACTGCGCCCTCTCACTATAGATGACGCTGAAGAATACAATGCACTTTTAAGATATGCCTTTCAGGTAACTGAACAGGAGCTTGCCGAGACAGGATGGAAGGATGATGAGATTACCCAATCCAAGTTTCCTGTGCTACAAAGAGCTGATGTATTAGGCTGCTTTAACGGAGATGATCTGATTGCACAATTTGCAGTATACCCGCTTGATATGAATATATATGGTATGAAATACAGTGTTGGCTTTGTTACAAGCGTATGCACATACCCTGAATACACAGGACATGGAATCATGAAAAGACTTATGATTCAGAGCCTTATACGAATGAGAGATGCTCACAAATCATTTGCTTTGCTGTATCCATATTCAATTCCATTATACCGTGGTCTTGGCTGGGAAATTATCTCTAACAAGATGACTTATACAATCAAGGATACGCAGATTCCAAGAAAGCTTAATGAGCCTGGTTATGTCAGACGAGTTTCATGGGACGACAAAGAATTTAAAGAGCTTCATACCAAATTTGCTGAAAAGACACATGGCTGTCTATATAGAAACAACCTTGCATGGGAAGAATACTGGCGCTGGGACGAGGACGACACCTCTGTTGCCATCTATTATTCTAAGGACGATGTACCTTACGGATATATGGTATACATGATAAGTTCTGATGTCATGCATGTGAAAGAAATGATTTATCTTAACCGCGAGGCACAGCTTGGCTTGTGGGAATTCATACATGCCCACGATTCAATGATTGACGAGGTCCGTGGAAACAATTACTACAGTGAGCCAATCGCATTTGAACTTGATGACAGCGATATTAAAGAGACAATCCGCCCATACACAATGGGGCGAATTATTGATATCAGACAGTTCTTTGCCAAATATGCCTGCGACCCGGACGAACCATCTGTATGCATACGCTTCTACATAGAAGATGACCTTCTCGCATGGAACAATGGTTATTTTACATACCTCTTTGATAGCGGAAAATGTATTGAAACCGAACAGCAGCCTGATTACGAAGTATCCATGTCAATCGGCACATTAACTACATTAATGCTTGGTTACAAGACTGCTGAAAAGCTTCACGTCATGGACAAGATACAGGCATCAGATGAAGCTATTGAACATCTGGATGACATACTTTTCCATAGAATTCCGTATGTGTCGGATTATATCTGATTATGATGCTGATATGATTTTTTAACACAAAAGCCCATAGAATCTGCTTCTATGGGCTTTCCTATCAATTATTATTCAATTTCTCATTCCTTATAACCAATATTATTGTTACCAAAACATTTGTCATATGAAATACCTGTTAATTTCTCAATTACACTTCTTGTTTCCTCAGAAACATCTTCTTTTCTGCCACCAGCGTGGACTCTGTCAAGCTCGTCAATTACGATCTTATGAGTCTTGTGGTTAAGCTTCATTCTACATGAGAAGACAATTCCGATTATTGCAAGTCCGCCAACACCGACAAGAAGGACACCTGCTATCGCATTGACCGCACTCTGTGGCTGTGTTGATGCACCTGAAACAAATCCAAATGCAGCAAGAACCTGACCTAAGATAAAGACAACGCTTGCTCTCATAAGCTTGCCAGCCATTGTCATAGCTCCGGCATATACACCTTCTCTTCTTCTGTTAGTTACTACCTCATCAACATCTGCCATAAATGTATATGCTGTCCAAGGAATGTAGTAAACACCGCCTGTTCCAAGTCCAAATATAACCATTACCCCAAATACAAGAACTGTAATATGAGCTATATGGAATACAAATATTCCAAAAAAGCACAGGATTGCGCCGATTACAACAGAAAGTGCTGCGATAAATGGCTTTGCAAATCCTTTCTTTGCTACAATTCCAATGAATATAGCTGTTGATATAAGCTGCAGGATACTGCTCAAGCTGTTAAGCTCTGATACAAGTGTCGATGGCTGGTTCAGACAGAATACTATATAATAAGTAAAGCACGCTGTAAAAAGCCATTCCGCACCGAATCCAAACAGATACATTCCAAGGTGCTGTCTGAAAGTCTTGATTCTTAATGTTGATGCAATATCAACGAAAAGCTTCTTAATTCCCTCAACGAAATTAGGAATATTCTCCTCTGCTACATCTTCATAAGGTCTCTCCCATGAATTAAAGTAAAGGAATGTAAGCGAAATAATCATAATTACGCAGTAAGTAACACCTGTATAGAAGAATGGCAGTGGTGAATCCTTGCCAAACATTCCAATAAAGAATCCCGGTATAGCTGCGCCTAAGAAGTTTGCCAGCTTTCCAAACATTGCCTTGAATCCTGTAAGATAAGTTCTCTGGTTAAAATCAGATGTCATCTCAACAGCAAGCGTATCATAAGGAATCATAATGCTTGTATACACAAATTCAAAAAGAATATAAGTTGTAAGATAATAGAAGAAATTCATATTCTTTACCCAGAGCATTGGATAAAGAAGCATAAGCGGAATACCTGTAAGTATAAAGAATCTTCTTCGTCCAAACTTCCTTCCAAGCTTAGTTCTGTAAAAACTGTCTGTAATAAATCCCATCAAAGGATTAAGAATTACATCAAGATATGTTGCAATTGAAAATATAAGTGTAGCCTTAACAACCGACATATTACAAAATGTCGTGTAAAAATATAAAAGCCATGCTCCGCTTATCGCCAAAGCTCCGCTTCCCAGCATATTACCGCTTCCATATGCCAACTTGTGAATGAGAGTTATCTTTTTGTTCTTTGTTTCTGTTTCACTCATCATTAACCTCCGTATCTTTTATATTACTCTATATGTTATATATTTCGAGCTATATAATATATATCAATCAACTGAATGTCAAGTGTTAAAAAATAGACAGTTTAATAAAAATATGCTATAAAATATATATCATTAACATTTTTGGGGGTATTTATGTTAAATATTACAGAAAAATCAGAAGGCGAAGCAGCTAAAGATTATGTACTCAGACAGCTTATTTACAATATTGTCCACACTAACCTGCTGCCAGGTCAGAAGCTTGAAGCACCTGAACTCTGCTCACTTATGAATGTCAGCAATAATCCTTTACGCGAAGCAGAATTAGAACTTGCACAGTCAAAACTGATAGAGATAAAGCCTAAGATTGGAGCATTTGTATCATATGTTAATTCAGATATTGTAGAACAGCTCCGCGACTTACGCTGTGTACTTGAGGCACAGCTTGCAGTTGAAGCATGTGATATACTGACAAAGAACCAGCTTGATTCATTATATGAAAATGTAGCTTTATGGGAAATGTATATCAAACGCGGTGATGAAGAAAAGATTTTCACACTTGATAAAGAATTTCACGGAAGTCTGTATAAAATGTGTGGCAAAACTGTATGGTACAACCTTGTAGAAAGCATGGCACCACATTTTGACAGAACTACAATATTAAGTTTCAGATGCAAAGAAACAGGTAGAATCCTGAAAGACCATGGAGAACTTGTAGCCGCCATCGAGAAGAAAGATAAAGAAAAAGCTGCCCATATATCACAGAGACATATGAGCAGATATTCTGAAAATATTGATGCAATCAGGAAAATGTTCCCTGAGTACTTTAATGATTAAATACGTGTTGTCCACTTTCCGCAGTCCCACACATCAGTCGCAAGACCATCGTAGAACTCTGGTTCGTGGCAGACCATAAGTATACTGCCCTTATATGCCATAAGGGCTCTTTTTAATTCATCCTTAGCGTCCACATCAAGGTGGTTAGTAGGCTCATCAAGTACAAGAATGTTACTCTCCCGGTTAATCAGCTTGCACAGACGCACCTTTGCCTGCTCTCCACCAGAAAGAACCTTAACCTTGCTCTCGATATGCTTGGTTGTAAGACCACATTTGGCAAGGGCTGAACGAACCTCATACTGTGTATATCCTGGAAATTCCTGCCATATCTCCTCAAGACATGTAGTTTCAATTCCAGCTGGAGTCTCCTGCTCGAAATATCCTATCTCAAGATAATCTCCCTGCTCAACATCACCTGACAGAGGCTTAATAAGTCCTAATATGCTCTTTAGCAATGTAGATTTTCCGATACCGTTAGCACCTGTAAGCACAATCTTCTGGCCTCGCTCCATCTCTAAGTTAAGCGGACTTGAAAGCGGCTCATCATAACCAATTACAAGGTCGTGTGTCTGGAAAATATATCTTCCCGGTGTTCTCGCTGTCTTGAAATTAAACTCTGGCTTTGGCTTCTCTGCTGCCAACTCAATAATATCCATATTATCAAGCTTCTTCTGTCTTGACATCGCCATATTTCTTGTGGCAACTCGCGCTTTATTTCTTGCAACGAAATCCTTAAGCTCCGCAATCTCCTGCTGCTGCTTATTGTAAGCTGCCTCAAGCTGCGCCTTCTTCACAGCATACACCTTCTGGAAATTATCATAATCACCCGTATAACGGTTCAGTTCCTGATTATCCATATGATAAATAACATTTATAACACTGTTAAGGAATGGAATATCGTGCGATATCAGTATAAATGCGTTCTCATAGTCCTGCAGATATCTCTTAAGCCACTCAATATGCTCCTTATCAAGATAGTTAGTAGGCTCATCAAGAAGAAGGATGTCCGGTTTTTCAAGAAGCAACTTTCCAAGCAGTACCTTAGTTCTCTGTCCGCCTGAAAGCTCAGTTACATCTTTATCAAGTCCAAGTTCAGATAGTCCCAATGCTCTTGCAACTTCCTCAACCTTCGCATCTATCATATAGAAATCATGCATTGTAAGAAGGTCCTGAATAGTTCCCGCTTCCGCCATCAGCTTATCCATCTCTTCTGGTGATGCGTCGCCAAGCCCGGCATATATCTCATTCATCTGATTCTCCATGTCATACAGGAAGTCAAATGCAGACGCAAGCACCGACTGGATTGTCATGCCCTTCTCAAGCACAGCATGCTGGTCGAGATATCCGACTCTGACATTCTTAGCCCACTCAACCTTTCCCTCATCAGGCATAAGCTTGCCTGTTATTATATTCATAAATGTGGATTTACCTTCGCCGTTGGCTCCCACTAATCCAATCTTATCAAGCCTGTTAAGCTGGAAAGACACATTGTTAAATATCGCTCTGTCACCAAATCCGTGTGTAAGTCCGGTTACTGTAAGTAAACTCATATCTGATATCCTTTTCTTTAATAAATTTATTAAAATATTATAAGATATTATGGCTATTATTGTAAATACCTTAAACATCTGTTAAAATGTGGAGTTGTGTTTGTATACACATATTTACAAAATAATCCAAACAAAAGGAGGATTCCATGTCAGAAGATTTCGAAATTTTATATTCTGATTCTAAAGAATCTGGTTCACATCATTCACATCACCATTCTGATGGAGAACATCACAGTTCACATCACCACTCTGATGAATCACGCCACAGTTCACATCATCATGGTTCACATAGACACTCTAAGCAGCGCAAGCGCAGAAAACGCATACTTATAATTACTTTGAGCATTGTCGCATGTCTGCTGATTGCCATTGGTGTTGGCGGTGCTTATGGCTACAAGATTGCTAAACGCGAGGTCGCTGATGTTAAACAACAGGCTTACACTCTTAAGGCTGACCTTAAAAATGTTATGGCTGGACTTAAAGCACAGGACCCTGTTGCCACAGAAACTGCATGTGACCAGCTTGATGTAGCAATTGAAGATATTAATAAAACATTTGACAAAAAAATATGGAAGACAGCTTACAAAATCCCTAAATTCAAAGGATATATTGATTCTGTCAAAGAACTTCTTGATCTCGTTCAGGAAGCTTCCTCAGATATTGCACGTCCAACAGTTGCTGTACTTAATGACTATCCGCTTTCAGGACTTAAAGTTGATGATGGCTTCAGCATAACCACTATCAACGCATATCTTTCACTTCTTGAAGATATAGAGCCTAAGATAGACCATATAGTTACAGCAATGAATCAGGTTGATCTCCCAATGGGACTTAACAGCATGATTTCAGACTATTCTGTACAGATTGCTTCAATGACAGGTTCATATGATAATCTCAAAGAGTTCCTTCCTCTATTCAAAACATTTATAGGAGACGGCTCTGACAGAACATATCTGCTTGCTGCACAGAATTCATCAGAAATCCGTGCTTCTGGCGGTTTCCCTGGTTCTATAGGTACAATCCGCATCCGTGATGGGGTACTTACAATTGGTAATTTCAGCAGTGTATACAAGGTTCTCGCTTCATATACGCCTTCCGCTGCCAATATCACATCCGAAGAAAAAGAGCTTTTCGGCTCATGGATGAACGGTCCAAGAGATGCATGTTTTGACCCAGATTTTGAAAGAGTTGCGTATATATGGGCGCTCGCATATGAACAGAAGAATTCCGAACACGTTAATGGTGTTGTTTCTCTCACACCTGCTATTATTCAGGGAATGCTTGAATATATAGGTAATGTAACACTTTCAGATGGTACAGAATTAACAAGTGAAAATGCTACAAAGGTTCTGCAGTATGACCTTTATTACAAGTATCTTAATGCAAATGCTTCTGCTACTGCTGGAGATTATGTTGATGATTTATTTGCAGAAACAGCCAAAGCTACTATGTCAAAGCTTGTATCTGATTTTGACGTCAAGAAGGCTGGTGATTATTATAAGGTATTCTCAGACGGTGCTAAAAACCGTACAGTCATGATGTGGATGGAAGATGAGGAAGAACAGGAACTTGTTAAAAATGCAGGCTGCTCCGGTGGACTTAACGAAGATCCGGAAAATCCGGAAACTGGTGTTTACTTTAGCATTTCTGATCCTTGTAAGCTTGGCTGGTTCTTAGATATTGATACTGAAATCGGTGAACCGGTTGTTAATGATGATGGCACAAGAACATATGATGTAACAGCTACTTATAGCAATGTATTAAGCAATGCTGACAAAGTTAATGCTGGAAATTATATACTTGGAAGCTACGGCGGAACAATCACTGGTTATATCCATATATTTGCTCCTGCTGGTGGAACAATCTCAGATATAAAAACTAGCAATGGTGGAAGAATGTATACAGGTACTTACCACAACCTTGATGTTGCATATATGTTTGGCAACTCAATTGCTCCTGGTTCGAGCATTACAATTACTTACAAAGTAACAACCGCTGCTGGTGTAACAACTCCTCTTGGAGTTAATTCAACACCTACTCTGCAGAATTACAGATAAAAATGCTTATATAAAAACTGGCTGGTGATATGATTCACTCATATCACCAGCCATTATTATTATCTGTTTAACTGTTATTATCTTACTGCTTTCTTCTTTCTAGAAATCTCAATAACAACTACTCCTGCAGAGATAATCATTGCCAATGCAAATGGTACTGCATGCATTGTATCTCCTGTCTGTGCTGCAGGTGCTTTCTCTGATGAATCTGTTCCTGTTGATGGAACATTTGCATCATCCTTATTATCAGGTGTTGAAGGTGTTGGATTAACCTCTTCGCTGCCTGCTGTAAGCTTAGGAATAACTGTTACATTAGTCTTCTCTGTACAACCTGCATGTAAGCAGTGCTGTGACTTAGAGCCTTCTTCTGTAGTAGTAGCTTCCTTATCTACTGTGAACTCGTTGGCAAATTCATGTCCAAGGGCTTCGATTTCTCTTGTTTCTTCATGTCCACATATTGTACATATTCCATGCTTTTCACCCTTTTCTGTACATGTTGCTTCCTTAGTTGTTGTCCACTCAAATACATGAGATACAACTTCGCCAGCCTGTGGCTTAACGCTTATTGCTTCTTCACTTGTTGTATCAAGTCTTGCACCAACATTATCGCTTAATACACCGCTCTTAATAACTAAGAGATTATGCATATCAATTGTTCCGTCTGCATTTCTTGATGGTCTGATTGTTGTATCTACACTCTCGAACCACTCATCTGTAGCCTTCTGACCAAGATTATTATATGATTCTGATCCATTATAAATGTAGTTATCATCTCCATGCTGTGAGAAAGGAATAAGGTCTGCCTTAGCAGTTAAATCTGCCTTAGACATAGATATAAGACCGCTAACCTTCCACTCCTTAAGCATAGAATCCATTGTATTAAGACCTATGCTATATGAATCTGCATTACCATTGTTGTAAGCTGTACATCTTGTAATAGAAATATCTGGACAGCTGTTACTTGTTATTCCCTTTGCATGATTTCCAAATGAAACACAGTTAATAAGCTTATGTCCACCCTTAAGGTATCCACCACCTAACTTAAATCCATTACCTTCACCATAGTTATAACCTGCAGCAGTTACATCATCTGTTGTAAGCCATCCATTGTTGTATGCTACACAATTTTCAATTGTAACTGAACCAATTGTACCAGATACTGACTTAGCATAGAGATCCCAGCCATCATCAATATTGTTATGTGATATACAACCATAGAATCTGTTGCCTTCACCACATGTTAATTTTGCTGCAAATCCATCTGCATCATTTCTTCCTGCATCACAGTTATCAAATGACTCACAGTTCTTGATAAGATTTCCTGTTGGCCATAACTTACCCTGAATTCCTGCATAGTTATCAGCTCCACCATTTCTGCTTATCTGAATACCGCTGTTTGCCGCATGATTTACTGTACACATATCTATTGTATTATAGTTACCGCTTACCTGAATACCTACCCCTGATGAATCCTTTACATATAAACCATATACATGCCAATAACTTCCGATTACTGTAAGACCTGCGCCTGACAATACAACACCATCAGTTCCATCTGTTGAGATTGATTCTGCAACAAGATTAATTGGCTTATCTGCTGTTCCGCATACACTTCTGTTAATTGTAATCCATTTATCATATACACCATTCTTCATAAGAATAGTCTGTCCTGGCTGTGCATATGAAACTGCTGTATTAATATCTAATGGACTTTCTTCAGTTCCGTCACCAGTTGTCTTACCATCTGGAGTTACAATAATTGTCTGTCCAGCCTCACCATATACCTTACGAGTAACATTTGTTTCGCTTGCTACTGTCTTAGTTGATGTAATATTAGCTGCCGCTGCTGGTTCAAATTCTGCCTTAATAGTATTGCTTCCAACATTAACTGCAACTGGAATTCTTACAACCTCATCAGCTGTTACTTCCTTAGAAATAGCCTTACCGTCAGCACTTCCTGTTACCTTTAAAGTTCCTGCACAATTAGGAACTACCGTGTATTCATACTCACCTGCTCCACATGTGTTAGAAGAATATACTCTGATTGATGGTGTTACCTTGTCTTCTACGACCTCAGATGTTGCAAGTCCCTTACTTTCTGATGTAGTAAACCTGATATCAGTAATCTTAACACCAATCTTTCTTGCTACCATAACACCTACAACTACTGTTCCATCTTCCTGTACTGATGTAAAATCATTAGCTGTAAGCTTCTGTGTCTGTGTTCCATTCTCTGTTGTTGCAACTGCTTCGTATCCATCATTAGTCTTTCTTACTGTAAATGTATACTCAGCTCCAACCTTGAACATATTTGTTCCTGTTAACTGGTTAAACTTAACATTATTATTAACTCTGTCTACACCATCTTTGTTAGATGTATCTGCTGATGTATAACCTGTGATATAACGCATTGTTGGTGCATTAATCTTAGAGCTGTACATCATTGATGAAAAGTAGTTAAAATATTTATGTACATAACTTGGTGTACCCCAGTTATTAACACCTAATGTATCTGCAACTACAACACCAAAACCTGTCTGATTATCAGGGGTAAGAGATGCATCTGTTACTGTAAATGTTGCAGTTAATTCAAAGTTCTCTTTCTCTGGATTAACCTTAGTGTAGTAATATGAGAATCCATCTTCATCATCAGAAATCTTTCCTGAAGCTTTAGCCTGAATTTCCATACTTCCTTTTGTATTTGTAATATCTTTTGCTTCAACTGTAGCAACTTTCTTAGATGCTGTATCACCATTAGCAATATTTATAACCTGTGCATTACCATCAGCCTCTGTGATAGTTGCCTTAGTCTCCTGAGCTGAACCAACAGTTGATACATACCAGTTCTTCTGTGTATCTGCAGTTACTGATAACTCTTTTTCTGAAACAGCTGAACAATATCCATCTGCTCTATTTGCAACAACACTGAATACATATGTACTTCCAACTGTTAAATTTTTAACTGTATAATCACCTTCTGTGATTCCATCAATCTTAACTGCTGTGCTTTCATCAGAACCTTTAACCTTATATGTTAAAGTATAATCCTTTGCATCACTTATATTAACCCAGTCAAGATATACTTCTCCATTACCCTTGTTTTCAGCCCATGTAATAGTTGGCATCTTAACACCGAGTACAAAATCTTTTACTTCATAAACATCTGAAGCTTTATCAGCACAACCTAATCTCTGTGCTGTTGCTACAAATGTATAATCACCACTTTCATGAGCTGTAAAATTAACTGTTGTTGTTCCTTCTGATCTCTTTATAACAGCTTCTCCAGCCTGTCCATCATTATGAAGCATTGTTACAACAATATCCTCAGCCCCATTATACTCATCTACAATTCCTTCAACAGTAACTGTAAAGCCATCTGAGCCTGCTTCTACTTTACTGATAACTGGCTTTGCTACTGATTCCCAGTCAACTACAGTTTTCTTATTTAACTGTGAATAATATACTTTCCAGATCTGAGCTGTTGCTCCTCCAAGGTATGCATAATATGTCTTACCGGCTTCTACCTTAGCTTTAACAGTATTATATGTACTTGCATCTGTGGAATTTTTCACCTCTGCTGCCTTGGTTCCATCTTCCGCTACTATATAGAAAGTCTTTCCCTTTCCTATCTTAGTATCAATTGCTAACTCTCCATTAGCTGCTGCTGTATATTTCACATAACATCCATTATCTGGTACTGTTCCTGCTGCCGTCTTTCCATTAGTCTGTGCTTTTACTGAACCTGCCTTAGCATTATCACCCAATGCACTGAACCCATCATCAAATGTCTTGTCATCTGTGGCATTATTATTAGCCCAGCCTGTTCCACATAATGTTAAACCATTATTATATGTTCTTGAAGCTAATATGTCTGCAGCTAACCACTGTGCTTCTGCAGGTGTAAAGTATACCTGCCAGATCTGAGCTGTTGCTCCTCCAAGGTATGCATAGTATGTCTTTCCAGCTTCTACTTCTGCCTTAACAGTATTATATGTACTTCCAGAAGTTCCATTTTTTGCTTCTGCTACCTTAGTTCCATCTTCCGCTACTATATAGAAAGTCTTTCCCTTTCCTATCTTAGTATTAATAGCTAATTCACCATTAACAGGTGCTGTATATTTTACATAGCATCCATTATCTGGTACTGTTCCTGCTGCTGTCTTTCCATCTGTCTGTGCCTTTGTAGATCCTGCCTTGGCATTGTCTCCTAATGCACTAAAACCGTCTTCAAATGTCTTGTCATCTGTAGCATTATTATTAGCCCATCCTGAGCCACATAACACTAATCCTGAGTCTCCTTCTTGTGCTGCAAGAATATCTGCTGCTGACCATGTCACAACAGAAGACTCTTCACTTGCTGTCGATGCTTTAGCAACAATGTTATTAGAGCCGTTAACCGGCATAATACTAACAACCATTAAAGCTGCCATAAGAACAGACAACATTCTTTTAGTTCTTTTTCTCATGAAAAAAGCCTCCTTTTCCTTTTCATAAATCTGTAATAAGAGTACCATCTAATAGAACAAATAGTCAATAACACTTTTAGTAAATGTTTTTCTGAAAGTCGTTAAAACTAGATATTACTTTGTAATAATTGTACAATAATTATCATATATCTATATACAAAAATGAGGTCTGGATAACCAGACCTCATTCATATGTTTTATTATACTATTTGCTTACACTAAACTCTCTTTCTCTTCTTTTCGAAAAGAACTACAGCTGCTGCAAGTAATGCCATAAGCATAATTCCTGCATATACAGCTATCATATTTCTAGAGAAATCACCTGTCTTAGGAAGAACCTCAAGCTTAGTCTCTGCAATATAACCATCTGTAAAGCATGCTCTGAATGTATGCTCTGCTGCTTTTAAGCTCTTAATGTAAGAAGCCTTGAATGTAACAACTGTTGTGTTACCATTAGCTACTACTGTGTACTTAGAAGCATCAAGAACTACATCATCAACCATAATATAATCAAATGTAGATGCATCTGCATCGATTGTCCACACAATATCTGTAGATGTTCCCTGAATAACTGCAACATCTGTTGTATTACCCTTAACAACATCTTTACCTGTTATAGATATTGTCTTATGTCCCTTAATTCCCTCAGGAATTTCAATCTTAGCTGATGGAGTACCTGTCATTCTTGCACCTGTATTAGCTGCTGCCTTGTCTGTAAGTACAAGAAGACCATTCATGTTGATTGTGTTATCAGCATTTCTTGTTACCTTATGTGATGCATATACATGTGTTGCATAATCCATTGCTGTATCAACTGATTCAAACCAGTCATCTGTTACAGTTGTAGCTGAATTCTTAGCTGTTCCTTCATAATTCCAGAAGTAGTTAGTATCGTTATCAACCTTTGTCTTGTCCTGTGTTCCAAGTAACTTAAACTGCTCAACATTATCTTTCATATATGTTCTGTATGAAAGTACACCTGTTGCTGAGAAATCTGTATTCTTAGCTGAATTTGTGTAAAGAGCAATATTATAAGACTCATTATTGAATGTTGTACAGTTAATTACATTAATATCTGGACAAGAGTTAGAATCAATACCCTTAGCCTTGTTATCAAATGCTACGCAGTTCTCAAGAACATGCTTGCCTGACATGCTGTCGCCACCAAGCTTAAATCCATTACCGTTACCAGCATTTGTACCATCTTCAAGGTAACCATTGCCATAAGCAACTGAATTCTTAATTGTTACAGCGCCAATTGAACCTGACTGAACCTTAGCAAAAAGATCCCATCCATCATCAGCGTTGTTGTATGAGATACAACCATCAAATACATTACCATCACCAACTGTTAACTTAGCTGCAAAACCATCAGCATCTTCATAACCTGCATCAGCGTTACCATATGATGTACAGTTAAGAATTAAGTTATATGCTGGCCACATATCAAATTCATCTGTTGTAAGATATCTGCTAACCTGAAGACCTGTATTACCATTGTGGTAAGTCATAATGTTATCCATTGTATTGTACTTACCAGAAAGCTGGATACCCTTCTGTGCATTAGCTGAATTAGTTACATCAAATCCCTGGAAGTACCAGTAATCACCTGCAAGTACCATACCTGCACATAATCCCTGGAAATCAAATACTGGTCTTGAAGAAGCATCTGTATCAGCTACCATCTGAATAGGCTTATCTGCTGTACCATTAACACCTCTCTCAACCTTAACTGTCTTATCAAGGTAATATGTACCTTCCATAACAACAATAGTCTGTCCTGGCTGTACATACTTAACAGCATCATAGATGCTCATTGGATCTTCCTTAGTACCAACACCATACTTACCTGGTGCTACATAAATTGACTGTCCTTCAACGCCATATGTTCTGTATGTTACAGTAAATGTGCCTTCAATTGGCTCATATGATGACATAACCATATCCTTTTCTGGAATATAGCCAGCATCTGGTGTAAATACATATCTAAATGAATTCTTACCTACATTAAGTGTTGTTGTTGCAGGCTTAACAACTGTATTAGCTGCAACAGCTACATCTGTAGCAATTGCGTTATCTTCACTATCCCAGATAGAAAGAACACCATCACAGTTAGCTGTGAATCTGAATTCATAATCACTTGTACCTGTTGCAGTCTTAGAATTAAATGCTGCATTAGTTACTAATTCTTCAATTGGCTTCTCTTCTGCTGGAGCATCATCAGATGGATTAATTGTTGTAAATGTTACATCTGAGAATGTTGCCTGTGCATATCTACTTGTGAAGAAACCTACATATACATTATCAGAATCAAGCTGTGATAATGTTTCAGTGTCATAATACTTCTTAGTTGTTGAATATGTTCCATCTACTGATTCGTATGATACAAAATATCCTGTGTTATTCTTCTGAATTGTAAGATACATCTCAGTAACAGGATTCTCTATTGTTGCATCAACTGGCTTAACAGCATTACCAATAACATTGACATTCTCTGCATATCTCTGCTCAAGAGGATACATAGCACTCTGGAACTGTTTTACTGTTTCAGTATCATTAGCTTCTATTGCTGCAATGTTATCCTTAGTAAGGCCCTTCTTCTCCTGTGAAGCAATACCGATCTTCTGAGATACCTTAAGTGCTGTTGTATCATTAGTAACTTTACCAGCTTCTTCATTCCAGTAATATTCTGTCTTAGAAACTACAGCCATATAAGAATTGTTCCATCCAGAACCACCAAGTCTGTCTGCTGCCATAAGACCGAAGCCTTCCTGACCGTTTGATAAATTCCACTGATCTACAGTTACTTTAGCTCTTAATGTAAAGTTAAGTGATGTAGGTACTGCTGTATAATAGAAATTAAGACCATCGAATGATGCTGGAACTAATTTTCCATTATTACCGCTTCCCTTAAGAACTCCATTAGCATCTACTGCTCCAGATCTTAATGTAACTGAACCAGTTTCATTAATGTTTCCTTCATATGCTGAATTAGACTCGCTTGCACCGTTACCATATACGATATAGCCCCATACCTGCTTAGCATCAGATGTTGCTGTTGCAGATATTGTTGACTTATCAGATACAGCAGCTGGTGTCTCTCTAACTGCTTCAACTGCAAAATCATACTTTGTTCCAACAGTTAATCCTGTAACATCATAAGATGTAGCAGATGTTGAACCAACCTTTGTTCCACCAACATAAACATTGTATGATGTAGCTTCCTTAACTGACTGCCATACAAGACTTACTGTACCATTACCCATGCTTGTTGCACTGCTGATAGATGGTGCTGAGAGTGGGTACTCAAAATTAAACTTAACTGTGTTACCAGCCTTGTCATTCTCGCCCTCTCTAGAAGCTGTAATTGTAAATGTATATTCTCCTGAAGAAGCTGGAGTAAATTTAACCTGTCCCCCTTCACCCTCAAGAGCATATCCCTTTGTTTCTGTATTACCTGAAGCATCTGTCATAACAACGCTTACCTTATCAGCACCGTCATTACCAAGAGCCATTGTAAATGGAACTGTAACATCTGCTCCATCCTGAGCTACCTCTCCAATTACTGGAGCTGCAACTTCTGACCAGTCTTTTCTAGGAACAACTGGAGTATTTCCACCTCCAACTGTATCTGTAACAACTACCTTGAAGATATAATTGTTATTTTCAAGTCCTCCAAGATAATATGTTCCTGCATCTGCTAATTCTAATGTAGAAACTACTGTCTCGTTCTTTGCTGCTGTTACTTCTGTCTTAGTTACTACTGCACCTGAAGTATTGAAGATTGCCATCTGACGGTTATCATCTCCACCTTCTACCCAGTAAATCTTAACCTTAGCTGTTCCTTCTGTCTTGAAAGAAACAAAGTTCTTCATATTAGCAATATCAGCCTTACCACCAAAGTTAATTCTCTGTGTTCCAGCAAATCCGTCATCCCAAGTCTTGTTGCTTGAGTCAATCTTAGTCTTTGCACTCATATATAATGTAAATGCATTATCTGTTCCTGCATTAACAGTCTGTCCATCTGTAAACTTTCCTGCTGCTGCCGCCTCAAGCTTAGCACCATCAAGTTCGTATTCCTTAACAACTGGCTCTTCAACTGCTGCTGTCTCCTCAACTTCAATCTTGAAAATATAATTGTTATTCTCAAGACCACCAAGGTAATATGTTCCTGCATCTGCTAATTCTAATGTAGAAACTACTGCTGCATTCTTTGCTGCTGTTACTTCTGTCTTAGTTACTACATCTCCTGTAGAACCAAAGATTGCAATCTGACGATTGTCATCTCCACCTTCTACCCAATAAACCTTTACCTTTGCTGCATTAGATGTCTTGAAAGAAACAAGATTCTTCATATTAGCAACATCTGCTTTACCACCAAAGTTTACTCTCTGTTTACAAGCGTAACCATCTTCCCATGTTTTATCACTTGAGTCGATTTTAGTTTTTGCACTCATATAAAAAGTAAAATATCCATCAGTTCCTGCAGTAACAGCCTGACCATCTGTATACTTTCCTGCCGCTGCTGCTTCAAGTTCAGTACCCTCAAAAGTGTACTTCTTGCCACTCTCTGCAGCCTTTGCCTTGCTTGTGAATATACCACTAAACGAAGTAAATGGCATAATAGCAACAACCATCAGCACTGCTAAAAAAGCGGCTAAAATTCTTTTACCCTTTTTCATAAAATCCTCCTTATTATATTGTAGGCATAGTTAAGTTCCTGTTATTAACAGCATATAACATGTTCTTTTCGACATGTTGCACTACAGCATGTCCCCTATACCAAAAGTTACTATCATTTTAACCCAACCGCCGATTTGCGTCAATAAGCATTATGGTTAATTTTTATGTATATTTTCTATATTGCCAACGAATTTTGTGCAATTCTGCTATAATTATCCAGTATTAATGTACATAATGTCTAGATAAAACAATTACCCCCTGCAGTATCTGATGATACTACAGGGGGGTAATTATTCTACTGTCCACCAGTAGTTAATACTGACTGAACTGTCTTAAACAAAATCTTAATATCAAGCATAATGCTCCAGTTATCAATATAATTCAGATCCATCTTAACAATTTCTTCAAAATCGCTAACCGTCTTTCTTCCATAAGCCTGCCACATTCCTGTGATGCCTGGTTTCATAGAAAGCCTTCTCTTATGATGTCCTTGATATTGCTTAAACTCTGCTACCGTTGGTGGTCTTGTACCAACAAGACTCATATCTCCCTTAAGAACATTAATGAACTGCGGAAGCTCATCAATACTTGTCTTTCTTATGAACTTGCCAACCTTAGTTATACGAGGGTCATCTTTCATCTTAAACATAAGACCACTCATCTCATTCTGTGCCATAAGATCTTTCTTTCGTTCTTCAGCATCCATATACATAGAACGGAACTTATATATCTCAAAATAACGGCCATTCTTTCCAACACGTTTCTGTTTGAAAAAGATTGGACCTGGCGATTCTATCATAATAGCAGGACCTACAAAAATCATTGCAATAAACATAACTATAAGTCCTACAATTGCTCCGAGAATATCTATGCATCTCTTAACAAGCATTCCCTTCCAGTCATATATTCTGTTAGCAAATGTAATGACAGGAACTGCTCCTATGTAACCCAGCTTACTGTCAAAATCCTTATAGCTGTCAAGAATCTCAAGCTTAAGATTAACAATTACTCCCATATCCTCAAGTTCCATAACCATAGGCTTGATACTTTCGCGGGTCTTGTAGTCCACATCAATAAACACTTCGTCAACAATCTCGTTCTTAATATAACGCATCATTGAATGTACATTAGCAACTACAGGAAATCCCTCTATTGACTGACCTGTCATATCTTCATCAGTAATTACAATACCATCTATACGACGCATCCAGTCATTCCTTGCCGCAGTTTTGGAAAGTGTATCTTCCGCCCTGTTTTTAATAGTGATAACAAGCATACTGTTGGTACGCTTTCCTCCATTACGATGCTTCATATATACCTTGACAAGCATCCTTAATAAAAACATAAGCACTGTTCCCATAAAAAATGTAATTACATACACACTTCTTGGAACACCCTGTGCAGTTTTACTCAAAAGTTCATAAACAGCTATAACAGCTGATGAAATAAGACTTTTCTTCATAACAGAAGCAAGTTCTTCAAATTTGCCACGATTAAGTACATCGCCTTTAATGTTACAGAATAAAGCAGCTATTAATACAGCTATAATAATTGTGACTATATTGCCATTAAGCACTTTCATTACATATGAAAATGTATTATTTCTTATTTCCATCAGCCATATAAAACCAGACATGTAATAAGACATTATAAGCGCTATTGCATCTGTAATAAATATTAAAACATTCTGAATACTCTCTTTGGTTTTGTTTACATTAACCATACGTTAATTGGTCTTACCCTCCCCGCTATTTTTTAACTTTTCATAACAAGTCGTGTATTAATACTTCATATTAAAATATACTTTCCCCAACTGAAATACGCTAATCAGCTCACATTTCAAAATGAGCCTTGCTAATTATTATATAGTCACATATTAAAAATATCAATATATATTTGCATATTCTGTAGCAGCATTGCAATAATGATACATTGCCGTCATAAGATTCTTTAGTGCTGTATTATCTAAATATTTATCGACATATCTGGCGTAAACATATGCACCATACTCAAGCATCATTATTTTATCTTCACTATCTCCATTCTTCTGAACGTATATATTAACATTATCAGCAAGCTCATACGCTTTCACATTACTGATATCTATATAATATAATGAAGCATCTGTCTTTTGTGGAGCAATGATATTCTTGTTTCCATCTTTATCTTTCACATAAAATGTATAATTATCAATACTATATCCGTCTGTCAACTCAAAATAATTCCTTAATATTGTATCTGATTCAAGAACAAGAGAACTTCCATAATAGCTTATTCCTGAAACACTGTCTGCATTAACCAGCTTTCCTGTATATGTATTGAATCCAACCATATCCATATTCTTATCATCATCTGTCATTATAGAATTGGCAGGATTATCTGTGTTATACCCAAAATACTGCTGTGCAGCTGTTCCGTAATTAAGCATTGCTTTAACTGCATTTACAGCTTTATCAGAATAAACTCCACTTGCAGCATTAATTACAGATTCAGCATAATCTGTTACTGAGTATGTATGAACTTCACCCTTAACCCCATTACTTACGATTCTGGCACTTACCTTATCAGCCATCTGCTTTGCAGCTATTCCGCAAGAGAACACATACAAACCGTCGGATGTCTTTCTTGCGTCAGCTAACATAACCTTTGACACATTTCCATCAGGCATAGTAAATTCCATGTATGTGCTGCTGTCATTAACCAGCTTATCCGGAAGGTTCATATAGAAATTCATATCAATCTTTCCGTCCATACTTAATGTATATCCTTCTAATACATCACCCAAATCAACATTATTTGATGTAAATGCTTTTATACAGAAGTTATAATAATATTTTCCATATCTGCCATAACCATTATAATAATAGCTTCCTTCACAGTCAGAATCATAGCTTACTACATTTTCCCAGACCATCTTATCATCAGTTTTCCCCGGATTAGTGCTCTCTGAATACGAATATTCAACTTCAAATGCCTTCTTATCAATATTTACAACAACTGCATAATAAGTTCCAGGATTGAGAATCACTTCTTCCTCCAGAGGAATAGTGTGTATTCCTGCAAAAGTTGTTCTTCCACTTGTACTCGCCTCAGCATGCTTAGTCCCGCTTAGCGGGTTGGTGGCATCCTTAAGGTCAGTATATATATCAATTGTATATCCAACATCTGCTGTCTGTGTAAAAGATAAAGATACTGACTTAAGAGTTTCAGATGCAACACCTTCTTTTTCTGATACATAAAATACATTAGCTGCACCTGTATAATATCCTACTGTTGCTGTATGCAACCCGCCATCAAGCTGATAATTATTATCCAGCCCATCCTCTGCTGACATATCAAATACCCAAACAGTATCTGCAAGCGAATAAGTTTCATATGACATCCAGAAATAATCAAAATAATCTCCCCAGCTGTTTCTTATAAGCCATGCACCATTATTTGAAGGCTTTGTAGTTGTCGCAAAATTATCCCTGGAATAATTATCGTCCCAACCCACAATCATAACTGCATGTCCACCACCTGAGCTTACAATTCCCTGCATATCATAATATGAATTATTAAGGTGGTTCTCTCCTGCATAATAATGAGTATAGCTTGCACCAACAGCACCATGCTCCATAATCTGCTGCTTAACAACATCAGGCTGCTCTTTAACATTAATCCTGTATGCATTCTGTAAATGTGCCACATCATAATCATAAGCATATTTGTTATCAAGACCATTATTATATACTGTCTGGGCATCAGCATATGGAACATCTGATTCATTGACAGCTCCTACCCACTGGCTGAGTCTCTTTACTGCATACTCGTAGTTACCACCCTTTTCCAGATATGACATGTTGGTATTATTATTATAATACTTAGAATAATCCCCTTTGGTTCCACCGAGTGGATCAATAACTGAGTTAAATGTAAAATGTATAAGCTGCAATTCACTCAGGTCAACACTAGAATCTCTCTGACCCTTAGCTATAAGGTCAAATTCTTCAAGTCCTATAGACGAGAATGCCCAACATGTTCCATAAGGATTCTGATTTCTTGATGGGTGTTCCTTCTTATATGAAGAAACATCCTCTGGGTATGCCGATGGTACATTTCTCTGTGCATATGTTGCAATATCCGATACATATACCGGAGCATCACTATCAAGACTACTTGGTATGTAACTTCCTATATACGCAGAATCCACAGACTGTACCTGCTGCGAATAATCTTTTGCGTCAATTGTGTCTCCATTTACAGTCATATATCCAATAGGACTTGTAATAAGAAGTGCACTTAATAATAACGCTGATAACCTTTTAATTCTCATATAGTCAATTCCTTTCTCTATTCAGTTAACACGTATGTTTTATAATAAAATAATATCATACCTTCATATAAGTTTCTATGTTTTTCGTTAAAATATTAATTAAAATGTTAATTATAATTATCTTTTATCTGTTCCTTCGCATTCTCCACACTTTCCTCATCTGGGATCATTACGTATAACGACCACCCTGGCATTGAATATGTTGTTGATGAATAACTTCCAGCTCCCGTAACACTTATCTGTGTAATATTCCATACTGCCATATCATTAAGCTGTGTCTGAGCAAGCTCTGCAATAAAATCATAACTCATATCTGTAATTACATTTTTAGACACTTCTGATAATACAGATGTATAATTTGATATAATTGCCGGAGAACAAGCTTTTTTAATTGCTGCCTCCATTATCATCATCTGGTTACGGCCTCTCTGTCTGTCCCCATCTGAATATGCGTATCTTTCTCTTGCAAATGCAAGTGCCTGCTCACCATTAAAATGATTAACACCATTATGTACTGTGAGATTTCCAGCCTGACTAAGAGTTGCTGAATAATCAAGTGTCACATCAACACCTCCGAGTGAATCAATTATTTTCTCAAATCCACTGAAATTAACTTTTACATAATAATCAATCTGGATACCATAAAGCATCTCCAGAGTATTTCTGGAACACTCAATTCCATAAACACCTGCATGTGTAAGCTTATCCCTGACACCATTGGATATAGAAAGTGGAACATAATAATCTCTTGGCGTATTAATCATAAGAATATTGTGTGTCTTCTTATTAATAGACATAATAATATTGACATCACTACGGCTCACCTCATTAATACCACCTCTTGAATCAATTCCTGATATATATACATTTATAACATCATCACTTGAAAGATAATTATCTGTAACATTCTCTTCTGTCTTTGCCACTTTAATTGTAAATTCACCACTATATATAAGCTTCACATCTGACGCAAACCCAGTGAAATCTCCCATCTCATCAATCATTTCAATACTGCTCGTTTTCATAATGGCAGCATCAATCTGTCCCTGCAACAAAGCATCTGCCAGCTCCATTATATTAGAATACTCTGGATACTCCGCCATAAATCCACCTGCACCCATCTTTTTAATAAGCTCATCAGTACTTTCACGATCCACAGCTGTTCCTATACCAATGGATTTATTATTAAGCATATCTACGCTGTCATATCCGCTGTCGTTAAGGACATACACGCCCATAACAATTTTTTCTTCCTGAGTTGTTGTAATCTTGTTTATCATATGTCTTGTCTGATTAAGGTAAATGCTTCCCATAATAAGCACAACAATCATAATAATGGCAATTATCTTCGTAATAATTCCTGGAACAAACCACTTTTGTGTAAATGCTGTTACTGCCGTTAGTATAACAAGCACTACTGCAGCAATGATGCAATATTTAACTGGAACAACCCTGACATTTATTAAAAGATCTATAAACACCACAGATACTGTAAGCATAATAATACTTATTGACAGTCCAGTATATTTTAATATCTTCTTCATACATACATCCTTTCTTAAATCTAAAAAAGACGACACATTTGACTTATGTGCCGCCATCATCTCAATAACTAATTATTATCCCCATGTCCATAGTACTTGCCATAATATTTGCCATAGTACTTACCATAATAAGAATTTCCTGCCATATCAACTTTATTAAGTACACAGCCAAGAAGCTTGCACCCTGTCATTTCAAGCTGCTCCTTTGACTTTCTTGCAAACTTATAGCTTATATCACCTGCTCCGATTACAAGAATTCCGCCATCACACACCTTAGAAATAACCGCAGCATCAATAACACTTCCTATTGGTGGTGTATCAATGATAATCATGTCAAATGTAGCTCTTGCTTCTTCAATCATCTTAGTAAATCTTTCATTACCTACAAGCTCACTTGGGTTAGGTGGTACAGGACCTGCAAATATCATGCAGAAATTAGGAACATCACTTACGCATATAACATCCTTAAGTTCATTCTTTCCTGAAAGATAATGAGTAAGCCCATATTTAATCTTCCCCTTCTTACCTCTGTTCTTCATAACTGACTTTCTTGTATCCGCATCAATAAGCAGTGTCTTCATACCATTCTGCGCAAAAGACATAGCAAGTTCAAAAGATACTGTACTCTTTCCCTCACTTGGTGTACTGCTTGTTATAAATATTACCTTATTATTATCACCAGAGAATTCTATGTTAGTTCTTAACATCTTATAAGCTTCTCTGGTCCTGAAATCAAGGTTGCTCTGTTTTACTGAAAACTCCTGCATCTCTAGTCCTCCATAAACTCTATGCCATCAGCATTTCTTTTACTGTTCTTGTTATTAGTGTTCTTATTAATATCAGATGATTTAAAACTTCTTGCCTTCTCATCATCAGTGCCAAGTACTACTTTCTCTTTACCTTTCCGGGGAGACCTCCTTCTGCTGGCAGTTTCTTCCTCAGCCTGATTCATAGGAATAAGTGCAAGTGTACTGATACCTAAATATTTTTCGATATCCTCAGAACTCTTAATAGAATCATCAAGCAAATGCTGTATAACAACAACGGCAACCGCAATTATAATACCAATAGCAGCTCCAATCAGTGTCCACTTAGGAACTGATGGTGAAACAGGGCTTGTTGGAAGATTAGCTGAATCAACCACATTAACAGCCTCAATATCCATAACCTGTGTAATATGCTGTGCTGCAAGATCTCTTACCGCATTAGCAACCTTCTGGGCCTGCTGAGGATCCGGATTTATTACTGTAATAGCAATTATTCGTGTATCATCTGTATTAGTTGCAGAAACCTTTCCCACAAGGCTTTCATAAGTTTCATCCAGATTAAGCTGTTTAATAACACCTTCTATAACATAACGGCTTGTAACAAGCTGTTCATAATCCTTAGAAAGAGTTGTTGAAAGCTGTACATCACTATAAGTAACTGATGTACTGTTCTGCTTATTAAGGATGTAAACCTTAGTTGTAGACTGATACTGAGGTGTTATAAGAAAATAGCTGTAAAGAAATCCTACTGCACCGCATACAACAGCTGCCAGTATTATAATCCACACCTTATGAAGCAATAACGCAAATATTTCTCCAAGATTGATTTCAATCTCATCTGTACTCTTATTAGTTTCCATCATTAATTCTCCTTTAATTATTCGTATCTGCTAACAGTCTGTCAAATGCATTGCCATATAATATACTGTCAACATACCCCTCATCATATTTTTTATAAAGCATCCTGCTGCACTCTTTCATCATAGGTGTTCTGCTGCCATCGCAACGATGGGCATCTGTTCCTACATAATCAACAAGCTGTTCTTTTAATAGCTTATGTACAAACTTCTTAATTTCTTTACCTGTATCTCCGGTAATGCTTGATGCATTAACCTGAATCTCTACCCCCATGCGGCTGAGTCGCCTGACATTCTCAATGTCATCAACCATACATCCATATCTTTCAACATGTGCTATAACAGGCTGATATCCCTCACTCATAATCTCATCAAGAGAATTTCTTATATACTGATATGGATCAGATGGCATGAATTCAACAAGAACATAATCAGTTCCGTTTATTCTGCTTATCCTTCCATTATCAAGTTCCTCACACATCTCATCATGAAACAGAATCTCATTGCCCTGGTAAAGCTTAATATCTGTTCCCTGTGCGGCTGCTTCCTTTCCAACAGATTGAATAAGTTCCTTAACATTCTGCGGTGAAGCATTACGATGCCCACTTTTAAAATGTGGAGTAGCAATCATGTGTGTAATTCCCTCTGATTGTGCTATCTTAAGCATCTCAAGAGTTTCTGTTATATCTCTTGAACCATCATCTATCCCTGGCATTATATGACAATGTACGTCAACGATATACTCTGCATTTTTCTTATTTTTACCAAACAACATACTATTCCTTATACTATCTTATTATTAAGTAAACCTTAAATATTTTATCAATGTACTTAGAACATGTCAACCATTGAAACGAATATTTTAGAATTTGGTCAAAAAACTCAGGGAACATATTATTTCCCTGAGCCTGTGTTTTTATTATCCAATTAATTCATAGCTTTCATTAATTTTCCCAGCCTTAATCTGAGCCATTCTTTCCTCAATCCTGCTCTTAACCAGCTCAGCGACCTCTTTTTTCTTAAGCTCGCCATACTCTGAATAAAGAATTGGCTTTAAGAAATGTACCTGTGTATCTACTCTTTCAAATGTATTGCTATTCATGGATTTATACGAATCAAAAAGTGCTATAGGAACGATAGGTGTCTTAGTCTGTAAGCTGCACGAAAAGCAGCCAGCCTGAAATTCCTGAAGTTCATTCTTATTGTCAGTGTAACCTCCCTCAGGAAATATAAGGAAATTCCTTCCTAACTTGACCTGTCTGGTAACATCCATAATAGCCCTTACCTTGTCACGGTTATTGTCAAGATCAATAACGACTGCATCAATAAGACCACATACCTGACGGCTCATAAGTCTTTCAGCCTGCTTTTTCCCCCAGAGGACACCACACGGCTTTTCCTGTGCAAGAATAATTCCCAGTGCATCATATTTGCCCTGATGATTAGGATACATTATGTAATTGCTGTCCGTTGGAATATTTTCTCTGCCATACACCCTGGTTCTTGTTCTGGCATGCTTTCTCATGTAATTAATAATCCACTTGGCATATACAAATCTTTCTTTCTCTGAATAGCGGTTCTTGTTGGCAATCATCTTATTAGCCTTAGGTACAGCATGAAGCACCATGTGCCAGCTTGATATAACAGTACATTTGAAACGCAGATTAAACATTATAACCCTCATCTTTCTATATAATACCTGCTGCAGATGCAAAATATTTTTCAAAATCACCACGAATAAGTGCATATCCTGCCTCATTCGGATGCATCCCATCCTTACTATAATATGCCTTCATGTCATCAAGTGCAAGAAAGCTTTCACGAAGACTTAATATTTCACAGCCGTTTTCCTTGGCGACAGCTCTCATTATGTCGCCATATTCTGCATACTCGTCCTGCATCTGCTGAACTGAGTTCACATATTCTGACATAACTTCCCTGCTGATTCCGCTTTCAAGCAGATGTGAAAGATACACTTCAATAGCAATCGGAGGTGCAATTACTGCTGTTACTGCTGCTCCCTTTTCCTGCAACAAATGTATCATATCCTCATAATTCTTCTTAAAATCCTGTGGGGCAACTCTGTGCCTGTGTTCATAGTAACATTTGCCATCACATATCGACTTCCAGTCATAGTCGCAGTCGTTACCGCCACATTCAAGAAATGCCACATCAGGTACCGGATGACTTGACATTATCTGTGTAAGCCACATTTTTACTCTCTCTGATGTGAATGTCGGCATCGCGTAATTGACAAACTTCATATTATATTGTGCCTGCATTGCATCAAATCCGATTGCATCTGAGCTGTGATAATTCCACGCTTCATCCGGCATAACCCCGCGCATAAGCGAGTCGCCAAACATGTAATATGTTTTCATAACCTGCCTCTTATCTTAAATTAGGAGCCGGAAGAGGATTCTCTGGGGTAACAGCATCCCAGTAATTGTTCATAAGCTTCTCTAATGCTCTCTGTGGAATCATTGGCTGCGAAGCATAATCAATCATATCCTGAGGAATATCCTCACCTTTTCCCATAACCTTACCAATTTCTGTATATCTCTTAAGATATTCATTAATCTGGTTCACCATTGGTGGAATTGCAAACATTTCACTCTGCGGACAAAGGAGAGCCTGATATCTGCCCTTGCCATAGATAAAATTAAATTCCTTGATAAGGGCATCATATATCTCATATGTTCTTCCATATCCACATGATGATATAACATAATATTTCTTATCACCCATATCATAACGGAACTCGTGGAATGCATCATCTCCGATATCTCTTACCTTACCCTTGTAAGTCTCCATAAGTGGCATAATTCTGTCAACAAATGTCTTCATTGGACCCGGCATACCGAAGAAATACAATGGGAAGCTGTATATAATAACGTCAGCGTTCATGAACTTGACATGAACATCCTGCATAACATCATTGATAACGCACTGTCCCGCTGTCTTTCCCCAACAGCTCATGCATCCCATACATGGCTTAATATCCATATCTTTAACTGTAAGAAGCTCAATCTCAGCTTCCGGATTAGTCTCCTTAAGTCCTTTAAGAACCGCATTTGTCATCTGCATAGTATTACTCTTAGGTCCTTTAGGACTTCCGTTTACTACCAAAACCTTCATTAATTAATCCTCCTTGTTTTCCGCAGGAAAATCCGAGCCTCTCTAGCGAGGAGAGGCTTTGTCCTCCATAAACTTCTCAAATGTTCTAAACTGTTTTCTCATCGTGTCATATCCATACTGATAGCATTGAAGAAGTTTTTCATTATTATTCTCAAAGTGTCTTATCATCTGCTCCTCCGGACGGATAACAAAGACTTTTCCCTCTTCCACAAGCTTTTTCATGAACTTATCCTGCCTGTCATAAGCCTGCCTTCTGTGTGCCATAACCTCACAAAGCTCTGGGTATTTCTTGTAACTCCACTCGATAAGCTTCTTTACCTTAGAATAATCCGTAGGCTTAGAACCCTCTGGCTTGGTAAGTACAACAACAATCTTATCGCACCCTTTCTCAACTGCTCTCTCAACCGGTATCGAATCAATGATGCTTCCATCAAGATAATGATAGCCGTCAATTTCAACAGGTTCGCATATAAATGGCACAGAGCAGCTTGCCATCTGACACTTCAGGAATTCATCTTTAGTCTTAAAATTCCCTTTATACTCAGCCTTTCCAGTCTCGCAATTAACAACAACACTTTCACACTCTGTCTTAGATGCGAAAAATGTGTCAAAATCATAAGGAATATCTTTAAGTGCATATTCGGCTACCAGCATTTCAAGATTAAGAATCTTCTTATTCTCGAAAAGCTGTCCGACTCCATAATAGCTTTCAGCATTTTCATGAGTAATTATCTTTTTTGTTCTTCCTTCCTGTCTGGATACATAGTTTACTGCATTACCTGCCCCCGCAGACACACCTATAACATAGTCATAATAAATGTCCTTCTTAAGCATGTAATCAAGAACTCCGGCTGAGAAAATACCTCTCATAGCCCCGCCTTCCAGTACAAGCCCTGTCTTTACTTTGCTCATAAGCGCCTCTTATTTAACGTTAGCTTCTACATAATCAACAATATCTTTAACAGTTTCAAGCTTGGCATCAGAACTGAATCTGATCTTGAACTCATCCTCAACAGTAATAGCAAGTAACATCATATTAAGAGAATCAACTCCTAAATCTGTTGCAAGAACACTGTCCATTGTAATAGTTGCCGGGTCGCACTGTGGCATAACCCTTCCAAAAATTTCCTTTAATTTCTCAAATACCATGATAAAATCTCCTTTTGATTTATTTTATGAAATCCGGTGGGTGGGGTATGCAGACGACGGACGGTTCACGGTTTATGGGTTTATGCTCCAAAAACACGCTCCCGCTCGGCTTCGGACGCAGCGGTCACTAAGCTCCTGCTTCGGTGCGAGGACTTCGTCCTCGCACCTCGCATTTGCTAAGTGCCGGCGTCCTCAGACGGTTTTTTCCACACAAACCCATAAACCGTGCAACTTTACCGCCAAGTTCAGTAGCTTTTTCTACAGCGTAGATAGCAACGTTACC
>OHAU01000368.1_pt1 | contig 64900 bp, 65 predicted proteins | sample 1577181 | NCBI WGS metagenome assembly OHAU01 (sample SAMEA3541472, study PRJEB24748) | human gut metagenome | biome: human gut; feature: human-associated habitat; material: faeces | place: China | collected 2012
CGGGACTTCATTCATAAGAGTGGAGTCTTTTTGTTTTATTCTTTCATCTTGGAAATAGTTTTAGTTGAACAGAGGTTGGAATGATGATAAGATTTTGTTGGGACAATAGTGAACGCATGCGTTCACATTTTATAACTAAGAAGTAATGTATTGGGCGTGGATTGGGACAACGAAAGCACAGATGAGACGGTTATTCGTCCCAACTAAAATAAAAGCAGGATGAATGCAGAGGGTATTTTTGAATTCACAGATAAAGAAAAAGTGCGGAGTTGAGGTTGGAAAAATACTTTTTTACAAAGGAGAAAAATTAAATGAATATTACAGTATATCTTGGTGCAAATGAAGGTAACAATCCGTCGTTAAAAAGGGCAGTCAAAGAACTGGGAACCTGGATTGGAAAAAGTGGCAACGCACTTATTTACGGAGGCTCTAAAAGTGGTTTGATGGGAGCATTAGCCGATAGTGTATTGAATGCAGGCGGCAATGTTACGGGTGTTGAGCCACAATTTTTTATTGAAAATGAATTTCAGCACGAAGGAATTACAAAACTGATCGCAACTAAGGATATGTCGGAACGAAAAAACAAAATGATTGAACTTGGCAATGCATTTATTGCATTTCCTGGAGGGACAGGTACTTTGGAAGAAATAACTGAGATTATGTCAAAAGTATCACTGAAGCAGTTAAATGCACCGTGCATTGTATATAATCTTAATGGTTACTATGATAGCTTAAAAGCAATGCTTAAACATATGATTGACATGGGATTGTCATCAGAGGAAAGACAAAAAGGAATATATTTTGCAGAAAGCCTGGAGCAAATAACAGACATTTTATGCTCTTTGAAAGAGGATTAGCAGAAACCAGATTCAAATGTTGGGATAGAAATAAAAGCAACAGCAACGGATTCTTTAAGTCCCTTCCGATCTAAATCATAGAAAGGAAGGGGTAAGTGCATATGTACTTATCGGTACTCAACAATATCTGTGAATGGCTTCCGTGGTCTTTTAGCTGGAGCTTCATTTGCAAATCCAACAGCAACAATTCCGGTTAACTGGTTGTCTGTTTTGATAAAATCTACAAGTTCCTTATACGCAAAACACGTATTTGCAATCCATAATGTACCTAATCCATGTTCTGTTGCTGTCAATATCATGTTTTCAATAGCGGCGCCTATGGATAGTGAATCGCAAATTTCCACGATGCGTTTTTCATTTTCAATATCTTCAAATGGAGTTTTCTGATTTGTGTTAAGCACTGCTATAAGACATGGCGCCTCTTCCATAATTCTGACAGTATTCTCAGCATCTGGTATGGCAAACGCCCATTCTTTCATAAGTGCATGCGTGATTTTTTCTGAATTTATGCCCCGGCGCATAACATCAACCAATTTCTCTTTTTCTTTACCTTGATATACAATAAACTTCCAAGGCTGCCTGTTTTTGGCAGACGGAGCAAGAGTCGCACTATATATTATATCTTCAATTAATTCCTTGTTAATTTTATCCGCTTTATATTTTCTTATACTTCTTCTGTTCTCAATTTCCTGAATCATAGATATCCTCCTGCAATTTATCATCTCTACGCCTTTTGGCAATATCTACATTATAGCCTCTGAACTATCTTTTTTCCACCCAATATCACTTGCTGTTTCCATGAGTTTTGTGTGAAAAGATACACTATATGACTTATGCCTATGGTATACTTAAATTAAAACTTTTGGTAGATATTATCCAATCTTCCAAATTTATTACAGAGAAAAAATCAAATACAATGACTAAAAAGCTGGAAACATTCATAAAACAATGGAGGATAAATAAATATGGCAGAAATAGAAAACAGCAAGGACTTGATTAGCGTATTATGGAGCGGAGCGGATATTTTGCGTTCAAAAATGGATGCAAATGAATATAAGGATTACTTGTTAGGTATTGTCTTTTATAAATATCTTTCAGATTCCTTTTTGATAAAAGTATATGATCTGCTCTATGATGAAAAACCATCTACATTGAAAGAAGCACTAGAGGCGTATAAAGAAGCTCTGAAGGATGAGAGTGCAGAAGAACTGAAAGATCAGCTTTCAGAAGAATGCCACTATGTTATGGAGCCTGAACTTACTTACACCTATTTTGCTGATGCAGCAAGAAACAATTCTTTTAACCGTGAGCAGCTGCAGAAAGGATTTAACAATATAGAACAGAGTGATCCAATTTTTGCCGATTTGTTTACAGATATCGATTTGTATTCAAATCGGTTAGGAGCAGGAGATCAGAAACAGAGTGATACAGTTGCGAGTCTTATAAAAGAGATTGATAAAGCAGATCTGTTAAATTCAGATGCAGAAATACTTGGAAATGCTTATGAATACTTGATTGGACAATTCGCATCTGAGACAGGAAAGAAAGCGGGAGAATTCTATACTCCGCAGGCAGTATCAAAGATATTAACGAAAATTGCTATTTCAGGGCAGGAGGATAGAAAGGGATTATCTGTATATGATCCATGCATGGGATCAGGATCTTTATTGTTAAATGCTAAAAAATATGCATTTGCACCAGAATATATCAAATACTATGGACAGGAACAGAATACATCAACATATAACCTGGCGAGAATGAACATGTTCTTACACGGAATAGTGGCGGAAAACCAGCATCTTCGAAATGGAGATACATTAGATGGAGACTGGCCAACAGGTGAGGAAACAGATTTTAACATGGTTCTTATGAATCCTCCATATTCAGCTAAATGGAGTGCGGCGGCAGGATTCCTTCAGGATGAACGCTTTAGTGATTATGGTGTATTGGCTCCAAAGTCAAAGGCCGATTATGCATTTTTGTTACATGGATTGTATCATTTGAAAAATAACGGGACAATGGCAATTGTTTTACCACATGGAGTTCTTTTTCGAGGAGCGGCAGAAGGAAAAATCAGGGAAAAATTACTTCGCTCTGGTAATATTTATGCAGTGATTGGACTTCCGGCAAACTTATTTTACAATACGTCCATTCCGACGTGTATCATTGTCTTAAAAAAGCATAGAGACGGACGAGATGTTTTATTTATTGATGCTTCCAAAAAATTTAATAAAGGTAAGAAGCAGAACGAGATGACAGATGAACACATTGATGAAGTCTTGGCGCTGTACAGTGACCGAAAAACTGTAGAAAAAGAATCCTATCTGGCAAGTTTTGAGGATATTGAAAAAAATGATTTTAATCTTAATATTCCTCGTTATGTTGATAATTTCGAAAAAGAAGAAGATGTGGATATCAACACATTACTGCAGGATATGAAAAAAACAGACGATGAACTGGAACGTGTTAAAAGTGACTTTGTATCTCTTCTTAAGGAGTTGACATCACCGGATCCGGATATTATTTCTTCGTTAAACGATTTGATTGGAAAGCTGGAGGGGTAATAGTTATGGAAAAACCAAAGATTAGATTTAAAGGGTACCAAGAAGATTGGGAACAGCGTAAGTTGTCAGATGTGGTTGATTCTGTAGATACCGGTAAGAGTAGATTTGATAAAGAAGGTTCGTCTGGTGAGTATCCGATTCTCGGTTCTACTTCTGTGATTGGATATGATGATGAGTATGATTATGAAGGAGATTTTATCTTAACAGCTCGTGTTGGAGCAAATGCAGGTAGTTTATATCGGCATGCAGGAAAGGTTAAAATCAGCGATAATACGGTATTTATACAGGCATCACAGAATATAGAATTTCTCTATCAGTTGCTTATTCAGTTCGATATTAAGAAGCTTTCATTTGGTACTGGGCAACCTCTGGTGAAAGCAAGCGAACTGAAAAGCTTAGAATTAATGATGCCATCAGATATGAAAGAGCAGATGCGAATTGGAGTGTATTTTAAAAACCTCGATTCTCTCATCACCCTTCACCAGCGAAAGTGCGAAGAGATGAAAACTTTGAAGAAATATATGCTTCAAAAAATGTTTCCGCAAAATGGACAGTCAGTTCCACAAATTAGATTTTCTGGATTTACTGAAGATTGGGAACAGCGTAAGTTGGGAGATGTATTCGAGCAGACATCGAATTTGGTAAATCCCAAGGAAGATGAAATAGAACTTTGGAGTTTAACTGTCGAAGATGGATTAACAAAGAAATCTGATAGATATAACAGAGAATTTCTTGTAAAGAAAGATGATAATTTTAAAGAAGTTCGTCCTGGAGATATTGTATATAATCCAATGAACATGACATTGGGAGCAGTTGGATATAATGGAATGGCGAAAAGTGTTGCAGTTTCGGGCTATTATACCACCATGGTTGCCAAGGAGAATTATGATACATATTACATTAATACGTGGCTAAAAAGTCCACAGGCAATACGTTTATATCGAACATATGCAACTGGTTCACTGATAGAAAAACAAAGAGTGCAGTTTCCTACGCTTTCTATCATTCCGGTGACATTTCCTAAATACGAAGAACAGATAAAGATTGGAAGTTATTTTCATTCCCTTGATAACCTCATCACTCTTCACCAGCAGAAGTGTGATGAATTACGAAATATAAAGAAATTCATGTTACAAAATATGTTTATATAGAAAAAATTCAGCTTTCATATTATGATTAGAACAAAAACAGATAAGTTTGATAAGCAATGTGTTTTTTATAAAAAATAAGAGGACTTACGATACGATTAAACTATAGGCAATGGTTAGGCATGTTTAAATGCAGGAAGGAAGTTGTTTTAATGAGTGAGCAGAAAAGAAAAATTGGTTTTACTGTTGCATGTGTAAATGAATTTGCCAATAGGCATAAGCTAAGTGCTAAAGAAGCATTTCAGTATCTCTTTCAGTTTAAAGGAATAGCTTTTATTAAAGAGAATTATGATGTGGAACACACATTGGACTTTGATACCATATTAGATGATTTGAGAATTTTATGTAAAAAAAATGGAGGTACATTATGAGATTATATCATGGGAGCAATATAGCGATTGGTAATATAAATCTGGCAATGTGCAGACCATATAAGGATTTTGGTCAGGGATTTTATCTGACAGATATTGAAGAACAAGCTGAAAAAATGGCGATAAGAGTAGCAAATATTTATGGTAAATCACCGATTTTGAATGTTTATGAGATAAATGATAATTTTAAAGATTTGCATACTCTCAGAATTAAGGATTTTGGTATACAGACAACAGAAGAATGGGCAAAATTTATAATGAATAATAGAAGTAGGACATTTACAGATGTACAGGATGTTTTGTGTAACAAAGATAACAAGTATGATATTGTTATAGGTCCTGTTGCAGATGACAATATGGCTTTGTTGTTTCGACAGTACGAAAATGAAATTATAGATTTTGAAACGTTGTTAAAGGGAATGATTTATAAAAAGACTTCTTCACAATATTCTTTTCATACTGAAAATAGTGTGAAACTTTTGAGAAAGGTGATGAGTAAAAATGTGTAAAAAAGATCAGTTATTGGAATATTCGATACAGGATATTATTGATATGATTAGTACCGATCAGAGTATAGAATACGATGAAGCAATGAATAAATTTTACAATTCAGAAGTTTTTGAAAAACTTATAGATAAAGATACAGGATTATATTTGGAAAGCCCTGAATATGTCTACGATTTATTCAAGGATGAAATGAATTTTGGACATATTATTCAAGCAGAAATATGAAATTTTTAATATAAACGATACTGTCACAGCTTATTAGTGTAGGTATAAGATATTAATGAAATGAGGGCCAAATGATTGGGAACAGCGTAAGTTATCAGAGTTAGCAACAATGCATGCAAGAATTGGATGGCAAAATCTTCGTACTTCTGAGTTTTTAGATGCTGGGGATTATATGTTAATTACTGGTACAGACTTCGAAGATGGTAAGGTGAATTATTCTACATGTCATTATGTTGAAAAAGAAAGATATGACCAAGATAAGAATATACAAATTAAGAATGGCAACATTTTAATTACAAAGGATGGTACCCTCGGAAAAGTGGCTTATGTAGAGGGGTTAAGCTTACCTGCTACACTTAACGCAGGCGTGTTTAATGTTGAAGTTAAGGACGAAAATGAAACAGATAGCAAGTACTTATTCCAGTTCCTAAAAGCTCCATTCTTGATGGATTATGTTTCAAAAAAAGCAACTGGTGGAACTATCAAACATCTTAATCAAAATATACTTGTAGATTTCCCTATCGCTACGCCAAGTAGAGCAGAACAGGTTAGAATTGGAGAATACTTTTCAACACTCGACGACCTCATCACTCTTCACCATCGTAAGTATATGAAAAATATTGATTTATCACTTTTCGTTGGGAACAGCGTAAGTTAGGAGAAGTGTTTAAAGAATACTCTGAAAAGAACCATACGGAGCTGCCGGCGCTTACTATTATTCAGGGTGGAGGAACAGTTAAAAGAGAAGAATCTGACCGAAATTTAATGTATGATGAATCTAATTTGTCTAATTATAAAATGGTGCGGAAAGATGACTTCATAGTGCATCTTCGTTCCTTTGAAGGAGGACTTGAAAAATCATTGTTAGATGGTATTATAAGCCCTGCATATCATACATTTCATAGTGATGTAGCAGATTCAAGATTCTATTATCCATACTTTCGTTCCCATGAATTTATAAAGCATAAATTAGTACCACATGTATATGGGATAAGAGATGGAAGAAGTATAGATATTGCTGGAATGAAGACTATTGAAATTCCGTATACATCAATAGAAGAACAGAGAAAAATAGGAGACTATTTGGAGTCTCTTGACCACCTCATCACTCTTCACCATCGGAAGCAAATTTATGTGTTAAATACCCGAATATATGCAAAAACCACGCTAATCATCACAAAGGAGAAAAAGAAAATGCCAGAATTAGAGAAAATAATAGAAGATAAATTAATAGAACAGCTAGTTTTTGGAGAGTCTCAATGGACTTACCGTGAAGATTTAAAGACAGAGGAAGATCTTTGGAAGAATTTTAGATATATTCTGGAGCAGAATAATAAAGCGCGTCTGGATGGACAGCCTTTGTCTGATGCAGAGTTTGAACAGGTTAAGAACCAGCTGCAGTTTTCTTCGTTCTATAAGGCTGGTGAATGGCTGGTTGGCGAAAATGGAAAGGCAATGGTTCATGTACAAAGGGATACAGAAAAATTGCATTTAGTTGTGATGAATCATGAGCATATTGCAGGTGGAAGCAGTGTTTACGAGGTTATCAACCAATATAATGCGTTAAAGGACGATGATATCACTACGGTTGCAAGGGACAGAAGATTTGATGTTACACTTATGATTAATGGTCTTCCGATGATACATATTGAATTAAAGAACAGACAGCACTCTTACATGGATGCTTTTTATCAGATAAAAAAATATATCAGTGAAGGAAAGTTTACTGGTATTTTTTCGGCTGTCCAGATGTTTGTAATCAGTAATGGAGTAGATACAAAATATTTTGCTGCAGCAAGTGATACAGAGTTGAATCCTAAATTTATGAGCGGTTGGGTAGATACGGAGAATAATCCGGTGGCTGATTATATTGATTTTGCAAAGAATGTTCTTCGTATTCCGGAAGCCCATGAGATGATTGCCAGATATACAGTTTTGGATGAAGATGCAAAGCGATTGATTTTACTTCGACCATATCAGATTCATGCCATTGAGTCTATACGTGAGGCATCAAAGACGGGGAAATCAGGTTTTGTCTGGCATACGACCGGATCTGGAAAGACGCTTACTTCTTATAAAGCAACCAGAAATTTACTGATGGATATACCTGCGATTGATAAAGCAATTTTTTTGATTGACCGTAAAGATTTGGATACCCAGACCACTATGGCATTTCAAGCTTATGCGAATAACGATTTAGTTGATGTAGATGAGACGGACAATGTAAATGATTTGAAAAAGAAATTAAAATCTGATGATCGTCAGGTAATCGTTACAACGATTCAGAAAATGCAGATTCTGATTAGCAAAAGATTGCAGGAAGGAACATCTGAATACAGTAAGATTAAAAATTTGAAAATTGCTTTTGTAGTAGATGAATGTCACAGAGCAGTTACTCCAAAAACAAAGCGTGAATTGGAACGCTTTTTCGGAAGATCACTTTGGTATGGATTCACAGGAACTCCGAGATTTGCGGAGAATCCATATCCGCAGATGGGTGATCTGCCACGTACAACAGAAGAATTGTATGGAAAAAGACTTCACAAATATACAATTCAAAATGCAATTCATGATAATGCTGTACTTGGCTTTCAGGTAGAGCATAATGGTCCGAAAAATATTACAGATGAGACAGATGACAGTGCATATGACAATGAAACCCATATGCTTAGGGTATTAGATATCATCTTGAACAAATCTTATCACAAGCTAGGCTTCCAGAATGGAAAAGGGCAAACATATGAGGGACTTTTGACAACGAGTTCCATCCAGATAGCACAGAAATATTATGAACTTCTGACAAAGGTAAAAAATGGAGAAACTTCATTAGAGATTGATGAGAAGATTAAACAGGTTCTTCCCGATTTTCCGAAATTTGCAATTACTTATTCAGTAACGGAAAATGAAGAAGGTTCCCACGTCAACCAGGAAAAGATGCAGAAATCACTAGATGATTACAATCAGATGTTTGGTACAAAATATGAGCTTTCACAGATTCAGGGATACAATGGAAATCTGAATAAACGTCTCGCACGAAAAGACGCAAAATTCAAGAGCAGAAGTGAGCAGCTGGATCTGGTCATTGTGGTAGACCGCCTGTTAACAGGATTTGATGCGCCATGTATGTCCACGATTTTTATTGACAGACAGCCGATGGGACCACATGATCTGATACAGGCATTTTCAAGGACAAATCGTATTTTCGATAAAAACAAAACATACGGACAGATTGTTACTTTCCAGGCACCAAAGTTATTTAAGGAAAGTGTTGATAATGCAGTGAAATTATATTCTGCTGGAAGTACTGGAACAGCGATTCTGGCAGAATGGGAAGAAATAGAACCAGCATTTCGTAAATCCTTGGCAGCATTAAGAGTATCAGCAGAAACACCGGAAGAAGTAACACCGATGTCAATCAAAGAGAAAAAAGTATTTGTCAAGATGTTCCAGACCTTTGACCGATTATTCGCTCAGCTCAAATCATTTACCCAGTATGATGACAGTATGCTGGAGGAGTATGGTATCACAGAAGAGGAATACGATAAGTATGCCGGGGTTTATAAAAATGCAGTAGAAGAAATAAAAATAGCAGAAGGTGGTGGAGACGATCCAGGAAAGGAATCACCGGAAGATGAAACGATAGACGTGGATTATGAGCTGATGGCATACAGCAGTACAAAGATTGATTATGAGTATATTATTAATCTGATTCAGAATATTGTAACACCTGATGAAGATGCAGAAGCTGTATCTCCGGAAGAACGTCAAAAACAGATTGATGAAGTGAAGCAGTATATTGAGGAAATGCGGAAAGACAATCCAAAGGTAGCCGAGATTATGACGAATCTGGTCAGTGAAATTGAGGCAGATGAAAACAAATATAAGGGTCAGTCTATCTTAAATATTGTGGAAAGCATGAAACGTGATTGTATTGAAAAGGTGATTTCGGATTTCTGTGTGACTTGGTATGCATCGAAAGAAGATGTTATGTATGCGGCTCTTCATTACAGAAACGGGGAAATACCAAACGAAAGCGTGATCAAGGCTACAATTGACTATCAGAGTTATAAATCCGTACAAGAAAAGGCACTTCCAAAATTCAAATATTATGCGAAGTGTATGGCAGAATTAAAGAAAACTTTAGATGAGGAAATAAAACCATTGATTAGTGTTGCATAAGGGAAAAATAGATGGTTAATTGTCTGTATCAGCGTAAGTGATTCGGGAAAGGAAGAGAAGCTTATGCAACAGGATACAAGCAAAATGCAATTATTTTATGAGTACTATAAACAGTGGATTGAGGTGTACAAAAAAGGTGCAATCAGAGATGCTACGATGGCAAAGTATCTGATGACACAGAAATGGGTAGAAAAACTTGCCCCTGAATTGAAGGTATGCGAACTTACCAGGACTGCTTATCAGAAATTGTTGAATGATTATGCCAAAGACCATGAACGACAGACAACGCTTGATTTTCATCATCAGTTGAAAGGAGCAATTCTAGATGCAGTAGATGAAGGGATGATAGAGAGAGATCCTACTAGAAAGGCAATCATCAAGGGAAAATCTCCCAGAACAAAAAAGATAAAGTATTTAAATCAGTTTGAATTACATACATTAATTGCACACCTTGATATTCGAGAAGAGGTAAACTGGGACTGGTTTATTCTATTGGTTGCAAAGACCGGTATGCGGTTTTCAGAAGCACTTGCAATTACTCCTTCGGACTTTGATTTTGCCAGACAAACATTGTCAATTAGTAAAACATGGGATTATAAGGGAAATGGAGGATTTCTTCCAACAAAGAATAATTCGTCGGTGAGAAAAATTCAAATTGACTGGCAGATTGTTGTGAAATTTTCAGAACTTACTAAAAATCTGCCAGAAGATAAACCGATTTTTGTGGGAGAAACAAAGATTTATAATTCTACAGTGAATGATGTACTCACTCGGCATTGCAAGGCATGTGGAATTTCAGAGATTTCTATTCATGGACTTAGACATACACATGCATCTCTTCTTCTATTTGCAGGTGTATCAATTGCCAGTGTGGCCAGACGCCTGGGGCATGCCAGTATGACAACAACGCAGAAAACATATCTGCATATCATTCAGGAACTCGAAAATAAAGATGTTGATTTGGTAATGAGAACATTATCGGGTCTATAAACATAGATAATTAAACAGAATTACTTACGTTGATCTCCTTGCAGAAAAGCACCAAAAGGTGCTTTTCTGGTGAAGGATGATTACAAGATTTAAATTTCCTTTAAGTCCAACGTGTCTCGAAAGATAGAGATGCTCCGGTTTAAGATTCCGTTCATATAAGCAATCGCAGTTCCATAGTTTGTCATAGGAATGTGTGCATCTTCGGCACATTTTAGACGATATTTCATTTCTCGTTCATTTAACATACAGCCTCCGCAGTGGATAATGAGCTGATATTCGGAAAGATTCAGCGGAAATTCAGTTCCGCTTGTAAATTCAAATTCAAAATCTTTTCCGGTGTATCGGCGAATCAGATTTGGAAGCTTAACAGTTCCGATATCACCACATTGGCGGTGATGTGTGCATCCTTCGCTGATCAGAATTTTGTCACCTTTTTTTAATTTGTCCAGTGTATATGCGCCATGCACTACTGTTTTCAGATTTCCTTTATATCTTGCAAATAGTATGGAAAATGAAGTTAATGGTACATGTTCAGGAACAATGGCAGATACTTGTTTGAAGGCCTGACTGTCTGTGATGACCAGATCTGGATCGCGACCGAGTTTTTTTAATGTATCAGCCAGTTCTGTTTCTCTTACAACAATGGAAACGGCACCGGACTCCAGAATATCACGGATGGTTTGCTGCTGTGGAAGAATCAATCTGCCTTTTGGTGCAGCAGAATCGATTGGCACAACAAGAATAATCAGGTCCATTGGACGGATCAGGTCGCGTACGATATATCGGTCATTATCAGAAGAAGGAATGAGCTTTCCGATTAATTCCTTCAGTTCCTGGATATTGCTGTGGTCCTGTGCACTGACCCACAAAATATGTTCAGAAGGAATTTGGCAGGATTCGGCAATAGAATCAGACTGGTTGCCTAGACAGACTTTGGAGACAGCCAGATCTGCTTTATTCAATACAACAATATAAGGAATCTTCTTGTCCTGGATGCGGGTAAGAATTTTTTTGTCTTCTTCAGTCATACCGACAGTCCCGTCTATAACAAGAATTGCGATGTCGGTTTTATTCAACATCTGATAGGCTTTCTGAATACGCAGTTTTCCCAAAATATCTGCATCATCATCAAGTCCCGGAGTATCGATGATGACGACTGGACCCAAAGGTAAAAGCTCCATAGATTTTAAGACAGGATCTGTCGTTGTGCCTTTGATATCAGACACAATTGCCAGATTCTGCCCGGTCAATGCATTGATAACGCTGGATTTTCCAGCATTTCGTTTTCCAAAGATACCGATATGAAGCCGCTCGGCAGACGGTGTATTATTTAAGCTCATAATGGAACTCCTTATAACAAAGAATGTGCCAAAGCACATTCTTGAATAGATATAAAATAGTGACGTTGTAAATGATTTTGTACGTGTGTTCAACTTTAAATATTGAGTGAGTCGCCTCTGGAAGTCACCACCTGGTATCCGACAGATGCCATGCGGCGTTCCAGACAGTGCCGGCATTGTGCCGATTCGTCACCGGTACAGATTTTATTATCGTAGAGCAGATAATCCTTTCGCACTTCTGTCGGTGACAGGTTCGGCATGACAACATTTGCACCTGCAAGGATTCCAAGCTCACGGCCTTTCGGGTGAATGGTTCCAAGCGCGGTCGTAGCCGGAAGCAGGACTTTTGGCAGCATCAGCCGAATCAGGCCAAGCATAAAGAGCGTAAGCTCTAGTGTACCGGCAGGCTGGTCTGCAAATGGCGTATCATGATGCGGAATGAAAGGTCCGATTCCTACCATATGAGGATTAAGTTCCTTTAAGAATAACATATCTTCTGCCAGATATTCTGGTGTCTGATAAGGTGCTCCAACCATAAATCCGGTTCCGACCTGATATCCGATATCTTTCAAATCCCAGAGACACTGCTGTCTGTGAGCAGCACTTAAGATTGGCGGGTGGAGCTTAGCGTAATGTTCAGGATTGTAAGTCTCATGGCGCAAGAGATAACGGTCTGCGCCAGCATCAAAGAATGCCTGATAACTGTCTTTTTTCCACTCTCCAATGGAAAGAGTGATCGCACATTGTGGAAAATGTTCTCGGATTCGTCTGACAATGTGGATAATCCGCTCTTCTGTAAAATATCCATCTTCTCCACCTTGCAGGACAAATGTGCGGAAACCAAGATCATAGCCTTCCTGGCAGCAGCGAAGAATGGTATCCTCGTCCAGACGATACCGGTGTGCTGCTGCATTACTTTTTCGGATACCACAATAGAGGCAATCGTTTCGACAATAATTTGTAAACTCTATCAGACCACGGACATAAACGTCATGCCCATAGTATTTGTGGCGTTCTTCTCTGGCAAGTTCGAAAAGGTACTCGGAAAGTTCCGGCGTGCGATTCTTAATCAGTTCGGTCCACTCTTCAAGTGAAAGCTCCTGATTTTTATGTAATTTGTCAATAAGTTCCTTCGGTCCGGTCATAGTACCTCCTGCATGTAATTACCATATTTGTAAAAACTGCCACATAGCTGGTGTGGGTTGATAAAGAATGCTTCTGCAACGTTATTTTCCACCATCTTGTAGCAGCATAAAAGTTTATTTCAAAGTCTATTTATTTTTCTGCGCTTCCAGATAATCATTCAACTCAGAATTCAGGATATCTGTAATAAACATATGTCCCGGTGCATGTGTGATTACGATTGGAAGTTTTGCATTTTCGATGGCAGCCTGAGGTGTAACTCCGCATGGCCAGAATACAGGGATTTCACCTTCGTAAATGTCAACGGCTTCGCCGTAATCCGGTTTCATGACATCCATAACACCGACTTCTTCCGGATTGCCCATCTGTACCGGAGCACCGTGTACATTTGGCATCTTCACTGTAATATCATAAGCTTTCTGTGCATTTTCCGGAGTCATCGGGCGCATGGAGCATACCATAGGACCGGAAAATGGTCCAACAGGAACGGTTTGGATATTCGTCTTAAACATTGGTACGTTACGTCCCTGGGAAATGTGACGGATTTCGATTCCTTCTTTGATCAATGTCTCTTCAAAAGAGAAAGAGCAGCCAATCAGGAAGCCGACATAGCCTTCTTTCCAATAAGAAGATACGTCAGTCAGTTCTTTTGTAAATACGCCGTTTTCGTAGATACGGTATCTTGGAATATCAGTGCAGATATTACCGCCTTCGCCCATGGCGTGTGTGTCGGGCGTTCCTTTGATGATTTCAAGAATCGGACAAGGAAATGGATTCTTTTTTGCAAATTCTTCGAAATCTGCTGCGTATTCCGGAGGCAGGATTACAAGGTTTGCCTGTGCGTAACCACGGCACATTCCTGCGGTCGGGAAGTCAATAACTCCATCTCGGCAGAGTGCCCGAACCTCCGCTGGTGTTTTGTCTACATAAGGTGTGATGTCAAATGCCATGATGATAGTCTCCTTTCAGTTTTGCAAAATTATTATATCAGCTGGGAGATGACTCCCAACTCTATAGGTGGTGAGAAACAAGCTGATATCAGTGGTGGGAGTCAATCCCCCAGCTGATATAGCCTCCGGCAGGGCGCACATTGTCCGGTGGACAATGGTTTTGCGCCGACCGAAACGGAGTGTAGACTTGCAGAGGTGCGCAGTAGAAGTATGTCATGCAATTGCATGACGCGCACCTCGCAGCAAGAATGCCGAGGCATTCTTGAAAAGATTCAGCATCTTAATTCTGTTCCACTATATCTTCTATTGTAACAAAATAAAGACATGGGAGCAATAAAAAGAGGAGATTGATATTTTATAGATATTCTTTTATTTTATTCATTAACAGATGTCAATTTCATGGTAAAATGATAGTGGGACAAGGAATGATTTATGTATTTAAACTTGAAGTTGTAAAGGAGAACGAAGATGTTGGAATGTGATTATATTGTAAAACAGATTGATGGAGATTATGCACATTTGCAGAGAGTAGATCAGCCGGAGGCAGAACTCAAGCTTGTGGCGAGAGCACTACTGCCGGCTGATATATATGAAGGCTGTGAACTGCATTATGCGATGATGCAGTATTCTATGAAGTAGTATTTATCCTCTCAAGGTCGCGACCAGTCTCTTCGGCAGCATCAGAAGATCCAGTGCATCGGCTATGGAAGTTGTGCAGACATCGCATTCTGAAAGCAACTTTCCGTAAGCCCCTTCAGTACCCATCACTGCGATACTTAAGGCAGCGGCCTGACACATTGGTACATCATTCCGTCCGTTGCCGATGGCGATACAGTGTTCGGCCCCCAGTGAGCTTAGAATACGAAGCTTCTCATCCATGGCGGAACCGGAAGGAAATGTCATAATTTCCAAAGGAAGTCCGTCGCACATGGCAGCCGCAGTGCCGTGAGTGTCGGCGGTCAGTACATAGATTTTAAATGAATCTCCGAGCAGGAGCAGCCGCTCTTTGATTGCAGGTGGAATCAGCCCGTCAACGGCAATGGTTCCGTTGTAGTCAAGGACCAGATAGTCAAGGTCCAGTGTTTTATAGCCTGGAATTTCGATGATCATATAAGTTTCCCCTTACATATATTGAATTTGTTCGCGGGCAAGTTCTGTAGCCGGTGAGTCAAAGAAAGTTTCTTTGTCAGTAACTTCCAGTATTTTTCCCTGATCCATGAAAATAATCTGGTCAGCGATGCGCTTTGCCTGTCCAAGATTATGTGTAACAATGACAAATGTGTACTGACCTTTGAGCTCCATAAGGGTTTCTTCAATTGCGATTGTATTTTTCATATCCAGCGCGGAGCAAGGCTCGTCGAGAAGCAGGATTTCAGGATTTACACAGAGACTTCTGGCAATTGCAAGGCGCTGCTTCTGCCCGCCGGATAACTTAAGGGCAGATTTTTTTAACTGATCCTTTACTTCCTCATATAATTTTGCTTTTTTCAGACTTTCTTCTACTTTTTCAGACAGAACTTTTTTATCCCTGATACCATAATATTTTAACACATAAGTCAGATTCTTCTCAATACTGTGTGGAAAAGCAATCGGCTGCTGGAAGACCATGCCGATACGGCTTCTTAAAGTTTCTTTCGAAATAGATTTGATATCGGCATCACCAAGAGAAATCTTTCCGGTTGTATATCCTTGTTCCTCTTCCACCATACGATTTAAAGTTTTTAAAAATGTTGTCTTTCCGCAGCCGGATTGTCCGACGATGGCAGTAATCTTTTTATCTGGAATCGTCACAGAAATATCATGAAGAATTTCATGCTTTCCATATCCGCAATTTAAATGTTCGATTGTTAACATATTAGTTTCCCTTTCTCATGTAAGTAACAAATTTGCAGATCAGTTGAATGATCAATAGTAAAAGCATCAGTACAAATGCTGTGCCGTAGGCATAGTCCAGAGAGAATCCGTTGTTTACCAAAGTATATAAGTGATATGGCAGGGACATGAACGGATCTGTCAGTTTCGAAGGAACGCCAGCCTGCATCACTGCACCTGTGTACAGAATCGGGGCAACTGCGCCCATTCCGTATGCCATTCCAAGTGCAACTGTTCCGAGAAGTTCAGGGAAGCAGACCGGAAGAATCATTTTTCTAAGAGCATATTCTCTAGAAAGTCCAAGACCGATGGAATTAGTCATATAGGAAATTCCCTTTTCTTCAAAGACTTTGCGGGCGCGGATCGCAACAAATGGCACAATCATGGCAGAGACGCAAAGTGATGCACACAAAAGACTCCGGCTGATGCCAAAACCATAGATCAGGAGTGTGTAACCCACCAGACCAAATAAAATAGACGGGATACCGGACAGTCCTGTGATTGCAAAATTTACAATGCCGGACACATATTTGTTTCTATGGTAAAAAACAAGGTATGCGGAAGCACCGATTCCAAGGATTCCTCCAATCAGTGCGGCAAGTGCACCGAGATAAAGAGATCCCATAAGAGCCGGGAAAATTCCACCGGAAGTTCCGATTGGTACACCGGCAGGTTTGTCCAAAATGAAAGAAAGGCTCATGACAGTTTTTCCCTTCCAGAATACGTACAGGAAGAGGAACAGTGTAACGCCAACGACACTTAGTCCAAGCAAGATTAGAACAATGCGGATTAAATATTTGGATACCTTAGAATTCATGTTTTGCGAACCTCCTCTTCAAAAGATAGCCGATTCCCAGTACGGCCAGCAAAATGACCAGTAACACAACATTTGCAACATAAAGTGCGGACAGATGGAGACTGCCGTACTCGATACTTCCCATTTCCAGTGCAGTCAGGGAAGGCAAGGTCTGACCACGACCGAGAAGTTTCGGGAAGATCGGAGAATTTCCAATGACCATCATAACTGCCATAGTTTCGCCAAGTGCACGCCCGAAAGCCATCATAGCTCCGGCAACGATGCCTGGGCGGATTGTCGGAAAAATGATTTTGACCAGAGTTATTTCCCGGGAAAAGCCGAGTGCAAGTGCTGTCATTTCATATTGTGTACGTGCAACGCGAATAGATTCGTGACAGGTCGAGATAACGAATGGCAGCAGCATGATTGCCAGTACAATCCCGGCAGCGAGAATACATTGTCCGGCTGCCATATGAAATTGTGTGGCAAAACTTTTTACCAGGACAGTAAGTCCGATAAATCCAAAGATCACGGAAGGAATTCCGGCAACCAAGTCGATAAAAGCCAGAAAGACAGCGGCTATTTTTTCTGGAAGATAAAAATTCAGAAAGCATGCGCAGGCAACACCGAAAATCAGAGCCAGGACTACTGCAATGAACGATACGTATAAAGTTCCTGTAATTGCAGGCAGTAGTCCAAATTGTGGGTTTGCACTGACAGGCCGCCATTCCGTAGAAGGGAGAAACATTTTTATTCCCAGTTCTGAAAAAGCGGGAATGCTTTCTTTTATGATATGGATCAGCATAATAGCCATCAGTGCGCTAACTCCAAACGCAGTGAGGTAAATAAGGAATCTGCTGATTTTATCTGGTAGTTTTCTTAACATAAGATATCCTTTCTAATTTGTATAGAGAATAGACCTTGGCATATTAGAACGCCTGTGACCGATACCTGTAACATTTTCATTATAAGCTACCATGCGTGTTATGCAAGAGACATTCATATATAAAGAAGAGGGTGTGCATGTGACACACCCTCTTTGGATTGAATTCAAGTCGAAAATCTTAGTTCATAGGAATGAATCCCATATCTTCTACAGTTTTCTGACCTTCGTCTCCAAGAACTACGTCTAAGAATGCCTGCTGAACAGCTGTAGGTTCACCGGAACCAACTAACAGCAGAGGTCTCTGAATGATGTAAGAACCATTGATGATATTCTCTTTTGTAGGCTCAACACCATTTACTTTCATAGTAACAACTTTTCCGGCATTCTGGTTAGCAACACCGAATGATGCATAACCGATTGCATATGGATTGTCGATGATATCCTGAACAAGTTCACCCATGGAAGAAGCCTGGATAGCATCAGATTTCACTTCTGTATCGCCCATGATGTTCTTCTGGAATACTTCATGGGCACCACCGTTAATGTCACGAGTGATAACTACGACTTCCTCATCTGGAAGAGAAGCATCAAGATCTTTCCATGTTTTATATTCACCGGAGAACAGGCTTACAATCTGCTCTGTAGAAAGGTCATCAATAATTTTAGTTACAGGGTTCTCAGGGTTTACAGCGATTGTAAGAGCATCGATACCAACCTGATATTCTTTCTCGTCTTTGATCGCCTTTTTCTCTTCATCTTTTACACTTCTTGCTACCATACCGAAAGTAGATGTACCATCGATAACAGCTTTTGTTCCTTGTCCGGAACCACCTGCGGAAACATAAATTGCAATATCTTCATCTGGAAGAGAGGAATCATAAGCTTTCCACGTTCCATATGTATCGAAGAAATTCGTTGCGATAGAAGTAATAACCGGTGCCAGTGTAGAAGAACCATTGAACAGAATCTGGTTGCTTTCCCCATCAGCAGATGCCTCTGTCTTTGTGTCGTCTTTTGCGTCTGTGGACTCTGATTTATTAGAGCCGCATCCTACAGCCATGGACATTACCATAGCGGCTGTAAGGAGAATTGATAATACTTTCTTTTTCATTAGAAATACCTCCCGATTACTTTTTAAAAGTTTACGTGGATATTATAGCTTGTTTACAAAAACTTTACAAATAGATAAAATTAATAATAAATATATATTTATAGATAAAATCAATTGAAATGTGAAATTAATAGAAAACATGCGAAAAAATGTTGGATCTTCTCAATTAATACATTCTAAAATAAAGAAAAATTAATAAAAAATATAGATGAAGAACTCAAAGTAAGTGTATTTGTGACAAGCCGATGAAACGAAATGTGAATAAATTGTTAATACAAATCATGCAAACGAAAAAACAAACAACATACAAGTAACATATGGATAAAAAGGAAAACAGAGTGACTGGTACAAGAAATTATGCTATGATTAGGGACGAAAAAACGTAGATTTACAGAGGTGCGCAGTAGAACTATGTTATACATTTGCATGATATAGCCTCCGGCAGGGCGCACATTGTCCGGTGGACAATGGTTTTGCGCCGACCGAAACGGAGTGTAGACTTGCAGAGGTGCGCAATAGAAGTATGTCATGCAATTGCATGACGCGCACCTCGCAGCAAAAATGTCAGAGTATGCGTAAATGGAGTTGGATTATGGAAGTAGAACATGTAACACATGAATTTAAACCAATTTATAATAAAGAATCTAAAGTTTTGATGCTTGGAACAATGCCATCCCCAAAATCCCGGGAAGTAGGATTTTATTACGGGCATCCAAGAAACCGGTTCTGGAAGGTATTGTCAGATGTATGTGGAGAGGAAGTGCCGGAAACTAAGAAAGATAAAATCACATTTGCCTTGCGTAATCATATTGCAGTATGGGATGTACTGGCAGGCTGTGAGATTCGGGGAGCAGATGACAGCAGCATCCGCAATCCAAAACCAAATGACATGAATCTTATCCTAAAAGAAGCACCAATACAGGCAATCTTTGCAACCGGTCAAAAAGCAGCACAACTGTACAGACGCTATTGCTACAAAGATACGGGCATTGAAATCATCTGCCTGCCTTCCACAAGCCCTGCGAACTGCCGGGTGAGCTACGAAGAACTATATGAGGCTTATTCAGTGATACAAGAATACATTAGATAGATAATTATATATAGGTACAAAACGAAAACTTACTAATAAACAGGCTAAGGTAGATTTAGAATTAGGAGTTTGAATATTTATTTTAACGGGAGGAAGCTTATGACACGTGAGCAAAAAGTCAGCACGTTAATACAATATCTGAAGCAGGAAAATCAAGGCTATGCCAGTATTCCGGATCCAATCGATGAGGGAGAACAAAGGCGTCTTCTTCGAAGCCTCATGAATGTCCGTTATCCGGGACATGCATCAGCAGAATATGAAAAATTGCAAGATGAACTTTTACAGGAAGAAGCAGAGGAAAAAGGAATCGTGACATGCAACGATATTCCAGTAATCGAGCAGGAATATCCATGCTCAGAGATTAAGAACAGTAACCGCATTTCCCTGTGGCGCGGTGACATTACAAGATTAGGCGTAGATGCAATAGTAAATGCAGCGAACAGCCAGCTTCTCGGCTGTTTTGTACCATGTCATGGCTGCATCGACAACGCCATTCACTCGGCGGCAGGAATTCAGCTTCGTAATGAATGTGCAGAAATCATGGCAGAACAAGGACACGAAGAACCGATAGGAAAAGCAAAGATTACAAAAGGCTACAACCTTCCGGCTAAACATGTCATACATACAGTAGGACCAATTGTCGGACTGGCAGTAACAGAAAAACAAAAAGAGCAGCTAAAAGACTGCTATCTCAACTGCCTGAAACTGGCAGAAAAATCAAGTTTAAAATCCATAGCATTTTGTTGCATCTCAACCGGAGAATTCCATTTTCCCAATAAACTGGCAGCAGAAATCGCAGTAGACACGGTTGACCGGTTTTTAACAAAAACCAGCATCGAACGTGTGATCTTTAACGTGTTCAAAGAGCAAGATTTTAATATATACAAGAAACTTTTTTGTTAGCGGTACCGGGGTTTTTTTGAAAAAACCCCGTCCCCAATTGAATTTTATCTGGAGGTTGTAGATGGATAATTTATTTTTTTGTTTAAATGCGACAGGTCCTATATTCTTAATGATGATCCTGGGACTTTTTTTTCGTCATATAGGCTGGATGGATGAGGAGTTTGCCTCGAAAATGAATAAATTCGTATTTAAAGTGCCGTTGCCGTTATTATTATTCGGGGATCTTGCAACGGTAGACTTTTCGGAAGTCTGGAATGTAAAATTTGTTATATTCTGTTTTATTGTAACGTTGATCTGTATTATAATTTCAGCGGGAATTTCCTGTCTTTGGAAGGATAAGTCTATCCGTGGGGAATTTATTCAGGCTTCTTATCGAAGCAGCGCGGCGCTTCTTGGTATTGCATTTATCCAAAATATTTATGGAAATGCGGGTATGGCGCCAGTCATGATCATCGGCAGTGTTCCGCTTTATAATATTATGGCGGTTGTTGTTCTGTCCTTTTTCAAACCGGGACAGAGCAAGATTGATAAAGAGGTATTAAAGAAAACTTTAAAAGGAATTATTACCAACCCGATTATTATTGGAATTGTGGTTGGACTTCTCTGGTCGGCATGCCGTCTTCCATTTTCCGGAATCCCGGCGAAGACGGTGACAAGTATTGGAAATATGGCAACTCCGATGGGACTTATGGCAATGGGAGCGACCTTTGATATCCACAAAGCTTCTGCGAAAGCCCAACCGTCTATTGTGGCGGCTGTTATGAAGCTTGTCGGATTTGCGGCAGTCTTTCTGCCAATCGCAGCCGGGCTGGGATTTAAGAATGAAGAAATCGTTGCAATCCTTGTTATGCTCGGATCTGCGACGACTGTAAGTAGTTATGTTATGGCAAAAAATATGGGACATGAAGGTGTCCTTACTGCCAGTACAGTAATGCTTACCACTATGTTCAGTGCATTCACACTGACCGGGTGGCTGTATATATTGAAAATTTTAGGAATCGTGTAATAAAGAAGCTGAATTTCTTTCATGAACATTCTGCGCACGAAACATTCAGATGAGCCGAAAACAGTAATCATATTCAGCAAGTGCCTCCATGATTACTTCGTCTCATCTCCATTGTGCTTAAGTCATGTGCCTGAGAGAAATTCAGCTTTTTATATTATGTTTGTGTTTCACGGGAAGATAGGGTACAATTAAGATTAACAACGAAGAATTGGAGGGCTTTTGTATGGGGATTTATTTGAATCCGGACAGCAGTAAGTTTGAGGAAGCTGTGAATTCAGATATCTATATAGATAAGACAGGATTGTTGATTTACACCAATTCTGTTTTGCATACGATGCAAAAATACATTTGTATTAGTCGTCCAAGACGCTTTGGGAAATCTATTGCGGCAAATATGTTGACAGCATATTATAGCCGCGGCTGTGATGCAGAACAATTGTTTTCACAGTTTGAAATTTCAAAGGATATGGATTTTAAAAAGTATCTGAATCAATACGACACGATTTCTGTAAATATGCAGGAGATTTTGAGCAGGAGCCATAATGTCTGTGAATTGATTAGCCGATTTGGCAGACTTATCATTCGGGATTTAAAAAATGAGTATCCGGATGTGGATTATTTTGATGATACAGATGTTATAGAGTGCATGCAGGATGTATACGCGCAGAAAAAACAGCCATTTATCATTATTATAGATGAATGGGACTGCATTTTTCGAGAATATAAAGAAAATAAAGAAGCTCAGAAAAAATATCTCGATTTCCTGAGAGATTTGTTAAAGGATAAGGCGTATGTTCATCTGGCGTATATGACAGGAATTCTTCCGATAAAAAAATATGGAACTCATTCAGCTTTAAATATGTTTGATGAATTTTCTATGATAGATCCGGGACCGTTGGCGAGATATGTTGGATTTACGGAAAATGAAGTGAAGAAATTGTGTGAACAGTACCAGATGGATATGGCAGAGATAAAGAACTGGTATGATGGATATTCCTTTGAAAATGGAATATCTATTTACAGTCCGCGTTCCGTGGTAAATTGCATGCGATTTGGAAAAATCGGGAATTACTGGAATCAGACAGAAACATTTGAAGCGCTGCGAATTTATATAGAGATGAATTTCGAAGGGCTAAAAGATGATGTCATAAGTATGATTGCGGGAAATGCAGTACCGGTAAATACAGGAAGCTTTGCCAATGATATGTCAACATTTCACACAGAAGATGATGTCCTGACACTTTTGATACATTTAGGATATGTATCGTATGATTATGATAATAAGACTGTAAAAATTCCAAATGAAGAAGTAAGAACTGAGTATGTGAACAGTATATCTGCTTCAACATGGGGTGAAGTATCAAAGGCATTGAAAGAGTCAGCGGACACATTGGAAGCAATCTGGCAGAAACGGCCAAAGCAGGTAGCAGAAGCCGTTCGGCAGGCACATTTTGAAACTTCTCACATTCAGTACAATGATGAAAATGCATTAAGTTATACAATTTCACTCGCATTGTACGCTGCAAGAAATTTTTATGTGATTTACAGAGAGTTGGCAGGAGGAAAAGGATTTGCAGATCTTGTTTTTCTTCCGCGAAAAAAATTTCCGGAAAAACCAGCAATTGTAGTAGAACTAAAATGGGATAAAACTGCAGGAGGAGCCATTGCACAGATAAAGAATAAGGAATATTGCAGAAGCCTTGAAGAATATGAAGGAAATATTTTATTGGTAGGTGTGAATTACAATAAACAGACAAAAGAACACGAATGTGTCATAGAAGAGTATGTAAAATAATTGTGGAAGCATAAAGAAAGCTAAAGCTGTAGACAGCATAAAATTCGGGGAGGGATACCTTATGAAGAAAATAGCATTTATTATATGTTGTATTTTAACTATATCCTTAGCAGCTTGTAGCAATAAGCAGGAAAACACTCAGAGCAGTAAGTGGGATTGTTCCGTCAACTGTGCAGAACAATCAACTCCCGATGAATATGTGATTACCTACTCTGATGAAAAATTAACATCACAGACAGGAACACTGACCTTCCATAATGGCAATGAATTTGAAATTATCATACATCTTCTTAATAGCGGCGAAGAAGAACGGACAGAAACAATCCCGGCAGGCGGTTCTACCTGCTTAAAACAACTCAAAAAAAATAAAGAGTACATCGTAGGAATACACGCAGATGTCACAGAAGATACGCCTATTAAACTGACAGCTTATGACGGAGGAAAGACGGACGCTGAACCATAAAATGATTATATGATACATTTTTTAGGTAGTAATAAAAGCTTTTGCATAACAGATTTTTGGAAAATAATGGATTTACTATTCAGTAGTGGGTATCAAAAAAATAAAGAATCAAAAGAGTCTCAAGAAAGCATTGAGTTATTTTCGCAACAATAGAAAATCACTCAGCTTTCGAGAGCCCCTTTTGATGCGGTCTCTTAAGGTTTTCTGAAAATTCCCTAAAAACCTTGACAAACAGGACTTCTGTGGCTATGATATTTTGTAGTTTCATGGTTGATAAACCAGTTAAATGCGTTGAAAAAGAGGAGTATGCATAGGTCGTTCTGACAGAGAGAGATGCCCATTGGCTGCGAGGCACTTGAGAACAGAGATGCAGAAGGTAGCTTTGGAGCAGGAACGCTGAAGTCACAGTAGGCGGTCCCGGAGTCGTTCCCGTTAAAGAATAGGATGAGATGTATAGAGGAGTTTCTTCTATATAATAAAGGTGGTACCGCGAATCAATCGCCCTTTGTGAGAATAAAGGGCGTTTTTTTTATAATTAAGAAATGTATTTCCTAATTATAAAAAAGCCTCCGGCAGGATGCGCACTGCGGCGTACAATGATGGTACCGCAAGCGACCACCGCAGGCGCCAGAATGTGCTGGGGCACATTCTATATTTTGCCCTGAAATGTGAAAAATGTGTGAAAACATGAACCAGGAAACACGTATTTGAGGAGGAGACTATGAGTCAGAATTTGGAGAAAACTTACAATCCGAAAGAGATTGAAGACAAACTGTACCAGAAGTGGTGCGAAAATAAGTATTTCCACGCAGAAGTGGACAGAAGTAAGAAACCATTTACAATCGTAATGCCGCCACCGAATATTACCGGTAAGCTTCACATGGGACATGCTCTTGACAACACAATGCAGGATATCCTGATCCGTTACAAGAGAATGCAGGGATACAATGCACTGTGGATTCCGGGAACAGACCATGCGGCTATTTCTACAGAAGTAAAGGTTACCAATCAGTTAAAAGACGAAGGTATTGATAAAAAAGAACTTGGCCGTGAGAAATTCTTAGAGAGAACATGGCAGTGGAAAGAAGAATATGGCGGAACTATCACATCACAGCTTAAAAAGATGGGTGTTTCTTGTGACTGGGACAGAGAGCGTTTCACAATGGACGAGGGATGTTCTGAAGCAGTTGAGAAAGTATTCTTGAATCTTCATAAAAAAGGATTCATTTACAGAGGATCCAGAATCATCAACTGGTGTCCGGTATGTAAGACTTCCCTGTCTGATGCCGAGGTAGAGCATGAAGAGCAGGACGGATTCTTCTGGCACATTAAGTACCCAATCGTAGGAACAGACCGTTTCCTTGAGATTGCAACAACACGTCCGGAGACTCTTCTGGGAGATACTGCAATTGCAGTTCACCCGGATGATGAGAGATATAAAGATATCGTTGGAAAGATGTGTAAGCTGCCACTGACAGACCGTGAGATTCCGATCGTTGCAGATTATTATGTAGACAAAGAGTTCGGAACAGGTGCTGTTAAGATCACACCGGCACATGACCCTAACGACTTTGAAGTTGGAAAACGTCACAATCTGCCAGAACTTAACATCATGAATGATGATGCTACGATCAACGAGAAGTATGGTGGAAAATATGCAGGCATGGATCGCTACGAAGCAAGAAAAGCTATGGTAGAGGATCTGAAAGAGCAGGGATATCTTGTAAAAGTTGTTCCACATTCTCATAATGTAGGAACTCACGACAGATGTCATACAACGGTAGAGCCAATGATCAAACAGCAGTGGTTCGTAAAGATGGAAGAGCTTGCAAAACCAGCCATTGAGGCGATCAAGAATGGTGAGCTTAAGTTTGTACCAGAGCGTTTTGATAAGATTTACCTGCACTGGCTTGAGAATATCCGTGACTGGTGCATATCCAGACAGATCTGGTGGGGACATAGAATCCCAGCCTACTACTGCCAGGATTGTGGAGAAGTCGTAGTAGCTTCCGAAGCACCGGAAAAATGCCCACATTGTGGTTGTACACATTTTAAACAGGATGAGGATACGCTGGATACATGGTTCAGTTCTGCGCTTTGGCCATTCTCAACACTTGGCTGGCCACATGAGACGGAGGATCTTGACTACTTCTATCCAACGAATGTACTTGTAACTGGATACGACATCATTTTCTTCTGGGTTATCCGTATGGTATTCTCAGGATATGCACATACAGGAAAGGCACCATTTAACACAGTACTGATCCACGGACTTGTTCGCGATTCTCAGGGACGCAAGATGAGTAAATCACTTGGAAATGGTATCGATCCTCTGGATATTATCGATCAGTACGGCGCAGACGCACTTCGTATGACACTGATTACAGGAAATGCTCCTGGAAATGATATGCGTTTCTACAACGAACGTGTAGAGGCAAGCCGTAATTTTGCAAATAAAGTATGGAATGCTTCCAGATATATTCTTATGAATATGGAAGGAAAAGAAATCACAGAGCCACAGGCAGAGGATCTGGGACCTGCAGACCGCTGGATTTTATCTGCATGCAATAATGTGGTAAAAGATGTAACAGAGAACTTAGATAAGTTCGAGCTTGGAATTGCACTTTCCAAGATTTATGACTTTATTTGGGACGAGTTCTGTGACTGGTACATTGAACTTTCCAAATATGCAATCTACCACGCAGACGAGAATCCGAAGAGTGCGAACGCTGCACTTTGGACATTGAAGAAAGTTCTTGGTGATGCACTGAAGCTTCTTCACCCATACATGCCATTTGTTACAGAGGAAATCTACAGCAAACTGGTTCCAGAAGAAGAGTCACTGATGATGTCAAGCTGGCCGGTATATGAGGAAAAATGGAATGACGCAGAGAATGAAAACATTCTGAACCATTACAAAGAAATCGTAAGAGGTGTCAGAAACGTCCGTTCCGAGATGAATGTTCCAAATTCCAGAAAGGCAACGATCTACGTTGTATGCGAGGACGAGAAGCTGGCGAAAGGTCTTGCAGTATTAAAAGAGTCTGCAATGATGATGGCATCTGCCGGAGACTTCATTGTACAGGCAGACAAGAGCGGTATCGCAGACGATGCAGTGTCTGTAGTAGTTCCGGATGCAACAGTTTATGTGCCGCTTGAGGAGCTGATCGATTTTGAGCAGGAAAAAGAGCGTCTTACAAAAGAAGAGACTCGCCTGAATAAAGAGATTGCACGTTCCAACGGCATGCTGAATAACGAGAAGTTTGTAAGCAAAGCACCGGCTGCAAAGGTACAGGAAGAGCGTGAGAAACTAGAAAAATATGAGCAGATGCTTGCTCAGGTCAAGGAGCGTCTTGCTGGATTACAGAAAAAATAAATGTAAGGGGATATTATGAAAAAGCTGCGAAAGGAAGAGGTTATAGCATACTGGAAGGAACGTAGAGAGCGAAGGGCAAGAATACTGGAAGAGAGAAGAAATGGTGCATTTGCGCAGAAGATGAAACCTGTCTATCAGTTTATGAACCGGTTTTCTCTGATATTTCACGCGCTTTTAGCATGTCTGATCAACTTTGCAATTGAGGCAATTTCAAGACATTCACTTGTTCAGGCATGGAGCTATATGACACAGACACCACTCGTCTTCCTTTACAATGCATTTATGATATTTATGACATTTACGGTGGTATACCTGTTCAGGCGAAGGGTGTTCACAAGAATCATTATCGGTGTACTTTGGATGATTCTTGGAATCTGTAACGGTTACATGCTGATGAAGCGAGTGACACCGTTCAATGCCCAGGACCTGAAGGTAGCAACCGATGCGGTCAGCCTGATTAACAATTATTTCAATGGATTTGAGATCGTGATCGTATTGGTGGGAATTGCAGCGGTCATTATATGGCTGATTTCCATGTGGCGCCGCGGTGGTCAGTATGAAGGGAAAATGCACCGGCTTCTGGCAATTGCCGGAGTGGCTGTATGTGCCATGTTATTCAGCTTCACAACAGATCAGGCAATTGATAAGCGAGTGCTTTCCACATACTTTGGAAATATTGCGTTTGCCTATGAGGATTACGGACTTCCGTACTGCTTTATGTCCAGTGTATTTAATACAGGAATCGATGAGCCGAATGATTATAATAAGGAGACTATTGATCAGATTACGAATAACGGAGAAATGGCCGAGAATAAAACAGGGCGTGCCTCTGATGATCTTCCGAATATCATTGTGGTTCAGTTAGAGTCTTATTTTGATGTAGATGAGGCGGAATTTTTCACAACAAGCGAAGATGCATGCCCGAATCTGCATGAGATGTACAAGAATTATTCTTCCGGATATTTCAAAGTTCCGTCTGTAGGAGCCGGAACCGCGAATACAGAGTTCGAAGTGCTGACAGGAATGAATATGCGTTTCTTCGGACCTGGAGAGTATCCGTATAAAACAGTTGTCAAGAACCAGCCATGTGAGAGTGCTGCAACAGCTCTTTCAGCACTGGGATACGGTACTCATGGACTGCACAATAACGGAGGTAACTTCTACAGTCGTGCAAAAGTCTATGATCATATGGGATTTGACAGTTTTACAAGTAAAGAGTTTATGAATATTCTTCAGCTTACGCCAAATGGATGGGCAAAGGACGAGGTTCTGGTAGACAATATTATGGAAGCTATGGATACGACCGAGCAGCAGGATTTCGTATTTACCGTCAGTGTGCAGGGACATGGAGATTACCCGGAGGAGCAGCTCATTGAGAATCCGAAGATCAAAGTAGAAGGTATCGATGATGAAGCAAAGAAGAATAAATGGGAATATTATGTAAACATGGTCTATGAGATGGACCAGTTTGCAGGAGATCTTGTGAAAGCAGTGGAAGATCGTGGAGAACCGGCAGTTGTCGTATTCTACGGAGACCATTTACCGACTATGGGACTTACCGCAGAAGATTTAAAGAGCCGTTATCTTTATAACACAAATTATGTGATCTGGGATAACATTGGACTGGAACAGCAGGATAGAAATATTCCGGCTTATCAGCTAATGGCGGATGTGATGAACCGCCTGGATATTCATTCCGGAACATTGTTCAATTATCATCAGCAGAGACAGAATTCCAAGAATTACCTGTCAGACTTAGAGCTTCTCCAGTATGATATTCTGTATGGCAAGCAGTATGTTTACAAGGGCAATCCGCCGATTACGGAAGGTCATATGGAAATGGGTGTGAAGGACGCTACGCTGACGAACATCGTTCCGTATCTGGAAAAAGGCTACAGCCTGTATGGCGAGAACTTTACGAAGTCAAGTAAGGTTTACGTCAATGGCGAGAAGCAAAAGAGTACATTTTTAAATAATACACGAATCGTTCTTCCAAGCACAGAGCTTAGCGAGGGAGATGTTATCACTGTCAGCCAGGTAGGATCCAGCAATACAATCTTCAGAACGACGGACGAATACATTTACCAGGGCGGACAGCTTGTAAGGCAGGAAGGAACAGGAACTGATACAACAAAATCCTGGACAGAACAGGAAAACGAGGAAAAATAAATGAATAGTAAGCCTGTTAACTACAAGGAGGCAGTCGAGTATATCGAAAGCATTCCGAAGTTTACACAAAAGCACACGCAGGAGCACACAAGAGAGTTCTTAGAGCGGCTTGGCAGACCGGCATTTGACCGGAAGGTGGTACATGTGGCAGGAACCAATGGCAAAGGTTCTGTGTGTGCATATATTCAGGCAATCTTAGAAGCTGAGGGGAAGAAGACGGGATTTTTTACTTCCCCTCATCTTATATCTATCAACGAGCGGATTCAGATAGGAAGAGAGCCGATTGACAACGAAAAATTTTATCAGGTCTTTGAGCATGTCTATGATGTCGTGAAAAAAATGGAAGAAGAGGGAATTCCACATCCATCTTATTTTGAATTTTTATTTGGCATGGGACTAAGTGCATTTGAAAAATCTGATGTAGAATATATTGTTCTGGAGACAGGACTGGGGGGAAGACTGGATGCAACCAATGCATTTCCGTGTCCGGCGCTGACAGTCATTACATCGATCAGCCTGGATCACACCATGATCCTCGGGAATACAATAGAGCAGATCGCGGCAGAAAAAGCAGGGATCATCAAAGAAGGAACGCCGGTGATTTTTGACGGAAATGATGAGGCAGCTGCCGAGATTATCCAAAATACGGCGAAAGAGCATCATGCGCCATGTCGGGAAATCGGGAAAAATGCGTTCGAAATCCGGGAAGTTACCCGCAAACATATTGCATTTTCACGGACAAATGCTTATCATAAAGATGTTATCTGGCAAGTGCCGATCTGTGGTATCTATCAGGTGAAAAATGCAGAGATTGCAATCGAAGCAGCCCAGTGTCTGCTTGGGAATAAACCAGAGCATGAAGAAATGTGGCGCGATGCCGTTGCTAAAATCCAATGGCAGGGACGTATGGAAGAATGCGCAGACCATTTTATCATTGACGGAGCCCACAACCCGGGAGCAATCGAAGCGTTTGTAGAAAGTGTTCGTGCACTGAAAGAGGAAGAACCGCCGATTCTTATATTTTCAGCGGTATCTGATAAAAAATATGAGCAGATGATAGAATATCTTTGCAGACATTTGCAGACGAAAGCGTTTGTTGTGACAGAGATTGAAGATAAAAGAAGAGTTCCGGCCGGCGAACTGGGGGAGATTTTTAAGCGATATGCAACGTGTCCGGTGTATGTGAAGGCTGATGTAAAAGATGCCATAGCATGTGCCTATGAGATGCGTACCAAAGAGACATACATTTACTGTATTGGTTCTCTTTACCTGGCAGGAATGGTAGAAAAGGCGCTACAGGAGGTGGAGACGTCATGTTAAATTACGAAGAAGAACTGAAAAAATTCCAGCCAAGCCTGGAAGTTGAAGATATTGAGGAAGCAGTATACAGAGAAGACCTGACGGATATGCAGGACATTATCCGCGAAGCAGTAGAGCAGACGAAGTAGTAATGAGTCACGATACAGATAGAAAATAAGAGGGAATATAAATATATGGACTACACAGTGAAACTAGCGTACCAGTCTAACTACTGGTACAATGACGGACTGGCAAAAGCCCAGGTAAGGGATATGTCCGGTGCGATTACATCACTGAAGAAAAGTCTTCAGTATAACCGGGCGAACCTGGCCGCCAGAAATCTTCTGGGACTTGTCTACTACGGGCGTGGAGATGTGATCGAAGCGCTGGTGGAGTGGATCCTCAGCAAGAATTTTCAGCCAAAAGACAATATAGCCAGTTATTTTATCAGCAAAGTACAGGAGACGCCGGGAGAACTGGAAGAGATCAACCAGGCAGTCAAACGATACAATCAAAGTCTGGAATATGCAAGACAGGGTGGAGAAGATCTTGCGATTATCCAGTTAAAAAAAGCAGTAGCAGCACACTCGACTTACGTCAAGGCATACCAGCTTCTGGCATTGCTTTATATTAAGACCGAGCAGTATGCCAGTGCGAGACAGATACTCAGGAAAGTACACAGACTGGATGCAACAGATGAAAAGACAATCCGTTACATGCATGAACTTACCGAAATAAGAAAAGAACGTCCGATGAGTGTCAAGCAGTCTGCGAAAAATCAGCAGAAAACGGTTAAATACCAGCTTGGAAATGAAAGCATTATTCAGCCGGTGCCGACCGGGATCAAAGAAAAGGCCAGCATTCACACGGTTGCGAATATTGCAGTCGGTGTATTGGTCGGTGTTGCAGTGATGTGGTTTTTGATTATGCCGGCGATTAATTCGTCAGAGAAAAAAGCATTGAATAAGCAGACCGTTTCATTTAGTGATCAGATTGCAGAACAGAAATCCCAGATCAGCGCACTGAAGACAGAATTGGAAACTTATCGGGCCAGCAGCGAAGAGACAGAAAATGCACAGGCAACTGCAGCTTCAACACAAGACAGCTATGAAGTCGTCATGAATATTGCAGAGCATTATAAATCCGAAGATATGAGTAATGCTGCCATGGCAGAAGAACTTATGAAAGTCAATGCAGATTCCCTTGGAGCTGTCGGAAGAGCAAAATTCGATGAACTGACCGGAAAGATTTATCCGGATGCCTGCAAAAAGCAATATAGAGCTGCAAAAGAAGCTTACGATTCAGGCGAGTATGATACAGTAATTTCCAGTCTCGAGACAGTTATGCAGATGGATGAAAGCTACAACGATGGCGCAGCGATGCTCCTTCTGGCACAAGGCTACGAGAAAAAAGGTGATCAGGATAAGGCCAACACGACTTATCAGAAAATCATTGAAACCTGGCCGGACACCGATGTAGCCACCCAGGCACAGCAGGCGCTCGATGCCCAGAGCGGAAATACTGACAACAGCGACAGCAAAAAATCCGACGACACCAAAAAAAACAGTGACAACGATAATTAAGAAATAGCTTTAAACAATTAGAAAAATAACTAAATAAAACCAAACTTACAAAAGAGGATACGTTAACCCACGTACCCTCTTTTTTGACATTTTTGATAATTATTATAGGCTGCATATAGAAATTGCGACTGTGCGGATTCCTATAAGGCAGCTAAAGCTTCACACACGTAGAGGCAAAAAAATATGTTTTTATAAAGCTAAAGTATATTCGCGATTAGCCAGTACATTCAGCACCTGAAAATCATATAGTTCACAAAAAGGTACTCTGGAGCGGCCGGTACTTAGGCGGTGTCCTTTAGCGCCTTATGTACCGTTGCCAGCGGAAGGTAGTGCGAACGTGCCTTTGGTGAACTATATGATTTCCAGGTGTGTAGAATGGAAAAAGTATAGAAACAAGCTTTATAAAAAAAGGAGGCCGAAAATTGAAATATCAAGTACAGGAAAACTGTCTCACAATTTTTCTCCCCCACGAACTGGATCACCACAATGCGGAGGAAATCCGCCGGGAATCCGACCATCTGATCATACGAAATCATATCCGTTACATCATATTTGATTTTGCGGAGACAGATTTTATGGACAGTTCGGGGATTGGAATGATTATGGGACGTTACAGACAGATTTATATGCTGGGCGGAGAAATCTGTGCAGCCCACGCAAATGAGCGTGTCAAAAAAATTTTAACCATGTCCGGTGTGACAAAAATAATGGAAATCATAGAGGAGGATCAGTAAATGGATCACACGAATGAAATGCAACTTATCTTCGACAGTCGTTCCAGCAACGAATCATTTGCCAGGGTGACGGTAGCAGCATTTATGACATCGCTTAATCCGACAGTGGAGGAAGTATCTGATGTAAAAACAGCAGTGTCGGAAGCTGTGACAAATGCAATCATACATGGATATGAAGGAGAAGTACATAATATCTGTATCCGGTGCAGAACGAAAGAACAGACGCTTTTTGTGGAAATTGAAGATTTTGGAAAAGGTATCGAAGATGTTGAAAAGGCAATGGAACCACTTTTTACAACAAAAGCGGAAGCGGAACGATCCGGCATGGGATTTTCCTTTATGGAAGCATTTATGGATAGTCTGGAAGTGGAATCTACACCAGGCAAAGGGACACTTGTAAAAATGTCGAAAATCATCGGAAAAGGAAGGAAAATATGGACCACACAATCGATCTGATTCAGAAATCTCACGAAGGTGATGAAGAAGCAAGAGCACGATTGGTGGAGGAAAATGCAGGACTTGTCTGGTGTATAGTGAAACGTTTCCATAACCGGGGTGTGGAAACGGAAGATTTATTTCAGATTGGAAATATCGGTCTGATTAAAGCAATCGACAAATTTGACCTGAGCTACGATGTGAAATTTTCAACTTACGCTGTGCCGATGATTTCCGGTGAAATCAAACGTTTCTTACGGGATGACGGCATGATAAAAGTCAGCCGTTCTTTAAAAGAACTGGCGTACAAAGCTTATTTGTTGAAAGAAGATTTACAGAATCAGTGGGGGCGTGAACCGACTGTGGGCGAACTTTCAGAGCGTCTGGGAGTCGAGCAGGAGGAATTGGTCATGGCACTGGATGCAGGCGGAGACGTCGAGTCCTTGCATAAACCTATTTATCAAAAAGACGGACAGGAAATCCGTCTCATGGACAAGCTTGAGGAAAAGAGCGAAGAACATGAGCAGGTTCTGAATCATATAGTTCTGACGGAACTTCTTGGAGTGTTGAATCAGGACGAAAAAAGACTCATTTATCTGCGCTATTTTGCGGAGCAGACCCAGTCACAGGTCGGACGCGAGCTTGGAATTTCACAGGTTCAGGTCTCAAGAATGGAAAAGAAAATACTCGGACAGCTTAAAAATGCATATTTTCATGGAAAGCCGACATACTAACATTTGAATAAAGAGTTTCGCAAATATTTCATTTAGCATAGGGAAAGAGTCGACGATAACTGCAATGGATCCAGTGCGGAAATGAATGGAACTATGGCGAAAGAAAGTGCAAGAAAGGTGTGAAAAATGTGCAGGAACAATTAGAAAAAGCGAGAAAAAGACTTAGGATCTGCCTCATTGCGGTAGTGCTTCTGGCAATAGTGGCAGGCTGTGCGTATTATTTTGGCGATTTTGGCAAAGAGCGAGACGTGACGGAAGGAACGCTGGTGAAAGAAATACAGGGGACAGATGCTGATACATTTGCATTATATAACGAAAGAATACTGAATACAGCGGCACCAGGAGGTCACACATATGGCTGCCGGTAAAGAGACTGTTTATATAAAGGCAGACCGGAATGTGGAAGTCACGGATCCGTGTGTAAAATTAGGGGATATTCTGTCCATGGAATGTGCAAATCCGACAGTTCTGCCGAAGCTTAAGACAATCAAACTTCTGCGGTTTCAGGGAGTTGATAAAAAGACACAAAATCGTGTCGCGGTTTCCATTTTGAAAGTTATCGAATGTATACATGCAAAATATCCGGAGATTGAAGTCCAGAATCTGGGTGAGCAGGACTTTATCATCACTTATGAGGAACAGCAAAGCGTGGGCGGTGTCTGGCACATTTTAAAAACAAGTCAAGTTGTACTGATCAGTTTTATGGGAGCGGCGTTTTCCATTATGGCATTCAACAATGACGTCGGTGTGACAAAAATGTTCAGTCAGATTTATGAATTGGTAACAGGAACAAAAAGTGATGGATTTACAGTGCTGGAATTTACGTACAGTATCGGAATTGCCATTGGAATTCTGACATTTTTCAATCATTTTGGAAAGAGGAGATTTTCCGTAGATCCAACTCCGATAGAAGTGGAAATGCGTCTGTATGAGAATGATCTTCAGACGACTTTGATTGAAAACATTTCCAGAAAGGAGCAGGAATTAGATGTGGGCACAAAATATCCTACTGGCAGTCATCGGTCTTAGTGCAGGTGTGATCGTAGCCAGCGGACTTTTTTCATTTGTCATTGAATTAGGTGTTGTGTCTGATTTTGCAGACCGCACCCACACAGGCGAACACATTTTGCTCTACGAGGACAGCGTGGCGCTGGGTGGAATACTGGCGAATATTTTCTGGGTGTTTCACATATCCATACCCGGTGGGAATATATTGGCAGCAGTGTTCGGGATTCTTGGTGGAATATTTGTGGGATGCTGGGCGATGGCACTTGCAGAAATGTTGAATGTATTTCCAATTTTCATCCGGCGTATGAAGATCATAAAAAGCGTACCATATCTTATACTTGGAATCGCAGTCGGAAAGACTGTGGGTGCGCTTTTGTTTTTTGCAAATCACTGGGGACAGTAATAATGCCGAGGCATTCTTGAAAGAATACTTTGCCGTTCAAAGGAAGGGACGAATCGAAAAAAGCGTTCGTTGACAGGGGAGTCATGTGGAAAAAGAAAGGAGAGGAACATGGATAAACAAAAGCAACAGGAAGCATATAAGAATTACGTCAAGCAGAAGACGCCGGTACACAATCTGCCACTCAATATGCTCAAAGCATTTATTACAGGAGGCATTATCTGCACAATTGGACAGGGCATTTTGAATTATTGCAGGCACCTTGGAATAGAAAAAGACATCAGCGCAGGCTGGACTTCCATGATTCTGATTCTCTTAAGCGTCTTGCTCACTGGATTTAACATTTATCCACAGATTGCAAAATGGGGCGGCGCAGGAGCGTTGGTTCCGATTACCGGATTCGCGAACTCCGTGGCGGCACCGGCAATCGAATATCAGAAAGAAGGACAGGTCATGGGAATCGGCTGCAAGATATTTACCATAGCAGGTCCGGTGATATTATATGGAATCTTCTCAAGCTGGGTACTTGGAGTGGGGTATTGGATATTGAAGATTTTGAAAGTGGTGTGAAAAAATTTTTAGATAGCGGACAGCAAGTCTCCAAAAGGAGCCAAAAAGGAGCCGATAAGAGAAGTGTAAAAAGATGATAAGTTATGGGGAGTAGAAATGCTCCTCGTTTTTTTATTGACACATATATCACGGTGCGATATACTAACTATATCGAAGTACGATGTATCGCACTGAAAGGATTGAATTATGGACGCACATATTAAAAAGGTTTATGTTCCGATGACGGAGACAGGGTTTTACATCTTGTTATGCCTGCGCTCTCCGAATCACGGGTATGGAGTTGTACAGAAGGTAAGAGAAATGACAGACAATGAAGTGGTACTCGGTCCGGGAACCATGTATGGAAGTTTGTCAAAGATGGAAAAGGACGGATTGATTGAATTCGTAAGAGAGGAAGATAAGCGCAAGATTTATCAGATTACGGAGCTTGGAATGGAAGTACTGGAACTGGAGCTGAAACGGATTCAAAGATTGTATCGCAACGCACAGGAGGTATTGTAATGAGTGAGACAAAAAAGGAACTTCGCTGGTTTTCAATTATGGATTATGAAAAAGAAGCCCGTTATCTGAGTAGAATGCATCAGAAAGGCTGGAAATTCAAAAGAGTAACAATGCCTGGAATCTATACATTTGAAAAATGCGAGCCTGAGAAAGTGATCTATCAGTTGGATTATAATCAGGAAGGCATGAAAAACCAGATGGAATATGTGAAAATGTTTGAAGACTGCGGCTGGGAGTATCTTCTGGAATTTGCAGGATACAGTTATTTCAGAAAACCGGAAGCACAGATGTCCAGGGAAGAAGAGATATTCTGCGATGATGAATCGAGACTGGATATGATGAACCGGATCTTCCGGGGAAGAGTAATTCCACTGATTGTGATTTTCTGCTGTTCGGTTGTGAATGGATACAATGCTATGGCAGGACACGGAGGATATGTACTTGCAAGTGTGTTTAGTATATTAATGATTTTGTACATTGTTATCTTTTTACAATTCACATTAAAATACATTTCATTTCGACGGAAGATAAAGTAGTGAAGATGTTATAAAATTTTAAAAGAAGAATAAGATATGATAATCTCTTTATTAATAAGAATGCTATAAGGCAATTGTTAATAAGGAGATTTTTATTTGTTATAGTTGAGAAGATATAAATAATATATATAGTATTGAAAAAATAATATATATAAGTTAAAATAAAGAATAATTGATAACTATAGATTAGTGGGAGGATTTAGCTTGAAAAATAAAAAAGTGGAAATAATAAAAAGTAATGAATTTCAAAATTTATTTGATAAATCAAAGCAATTAATTGACAGTGCCAGAAGTAATATGGGGCAAATGGCAAATGTAATTACGGTTCTTACTAACTTTTTGCTCGGAAGATATATTGTAGAGCAGGAACAGCAAGGCGCCGAACGAGCAAAATATGGAGCAAAAGTTTTAGATTCTTTGTCGTCTTATCTGACAGAAGAATACGGAAGAGGTTTTTCAAGAAGTAATGTTGCGGGAATGCGACAATTTTATATGGCTTACAAGGATAGAGAAAATGAAATAATCCAATCGGGAATTGGACAATTTGATCAGGCTTTTGGAATTGTCCAATCAGGAATTGGACAATTGGAGGCTACATATAAGAAAAATCCATTTAAACTAAGTTGGACACATTATCAGATACTTATGCGTATAGAGGATAGGGAAGAAAGAGACTTTTATGAAAAGGAAGCGATACGTTCTAATTGGAATGTAAGCACCTTAAAAAGACAAATTCATTCTAGCTTGTATGAAAGACTGGCATTGAGCAGAGATAAAAATGATGTAATGAGACTGGTGAACGAAGGTGCCATTCCACAGAAACCGGAAGATATTTTACATACCCCGTATGTCTTGGAATTTGCAGGATTGGAGGATAAAGCAGCATATCATGAAAGTGATTTGGAGTCAGCAGTAATAGGAAAAATGCAGAAGTTCCTTTTAGAATTAGGAAAAGGTTTTCTTTTTGAACAGCGGCAGAAGAGATTTACATTTAATGACAAAAATTTTTATGTTGATTTGGTTTTATATAACAGACTGTTAAGGTGTTATGTTTTGATTGATTTTAAAATTGATGAACTCACGCATCAGGATTTAGGGCAGATGCAGATGTATGTAAATTATTATGATCGTTATGAAAAAATAGAGGGAGAGAATCCGACAATTGGTATTTTACTTTGTAAGCAAAGTGATGAGGCGCTTGTAGATTTAACACTTCCCTCAAATGCTAATATTTATGCAAAAGAGTATAAATTATATTTGCCGGATAAAAAACTGTTACAAAAAAAGCTAAAAGAATGGTTGGAAGAAGAACAGAATTAATTTGTAGAAAATGCTATTGATATAAGTGAGTAATACAAGATTAGAGGGAAGTAAAATTGCTTATTTCCCCCTAATTTCATATGCATATATTCTGTACAAAAATACTGAAAGCAGCATTGCGCCGAATGGAATACAGTATGACGAATTCGTATACACCCAAAGGAATAGATTTGTCATAATACTGCCTGTTACAAGTAATAAAAGTGCCGGCAAAGCAAGAAAAATCAATTCCTCAATAATTTTGAAATTTTTCGTATTGCATAGGAAAAGCATGAGCAGAAATGCAACCACATAGTAGATTGCATGCAGTCCATTTTCTAAATACATAATAATTGTTGCCTTCGGGGAATCAAAAAGTTCCCATAAGTGATTCTCATAGATTTTCAATTGTGATGTCGCAAAATAGTGAAGTACAAAGCTTAATATCAATCCACAATACAGTCCCCAAAATCGAAATCTACCTTTCATTGCATGTCCTCCTTGTATACTTTGTGCAAATGAATTGAAAATATTTCCCTGTGTCATTTATTGAATTATCATTATTTTCAGAATACTATGAAAATAGATAGATTGTCAATTTGATTATATCAATAGAATAGACTGATATATTAGTGCGGACTATGAGAAAAAAAGAATTAAAATATGTTTATTTCTGTTTTTTCAACCGTTCTTTTTCTTCCCGCAGCAGTGTGACATTCAGATTATTTTCGCTGGCGGTTTTATCCACCCAGAGATTCAGGGAATCTACGGCGAGGGAAATTTCATCCAGCTTCTGGCTGATAAATGCGAAATCTTTAATCTCATCATCGGAGATTTTCCCGTCTCGGGCAATCTGGATCAGTCTGCTGGTGAGTGGATTGATTTCATTGAGACAGGCAATTGTCTCCAAGATAATATTGGAGAGTTCGCCGACTTCCACTTCCGGAACGTAGCGCTGCCCGATGGCGCATTTATGGGAGCAGTAGTAATTGCAAAGATCCGGGCGTTTGTAGCAGTCCGCCATCTGCACGACGTCGTAAGGAGTCGGCTCCTGTGTTTCGTATTCAATTTTTTCAATCCGGGAGGAAGAAACTCCTGCCATCAGCTCACTTGCTTTCTCGCGGGTGAGTTCTTTTTCTTCCCGGCATAACTGATAGATTGTCTTATTTTCACGCGTTGATTGTTTTCCCATAATTTATATAAATCCTTTATCAAAATTTGTGATGAGTCCATATTTCCCGAAATCCGCGGAATATCAATATTTATTACTCTTTATTGAATATGTATTATCATGTCTTAAGTTATTATACTGGAATCATCGAAAGACAGCAAGAACAAGTAATTAAGGCGGTGTGTAAATGAATGCAGAACACAGAATACGGCTGATACGGGTGATAGAAAAAATAGAGAAAAATCCAAAGTTCAGCAAAAAAATTGGTATCAAAGATAAGACAAAAGAAAAATTACAGGAAAGACGAGGAGTAAGAGTATGAAGAAAAAAATTAAGATTGGATTTGTGGTGTTAGTTTTCATTGTGGTAAGCGTATGTGGGGTGTCTGTTTACAGGCATTTCACAGCGCCGAAAAAGGAAAGTGTTCCGCTTGAGACGGTGATCCAGAATTCATCGGATCTGACAACGCAGAAAATGGTGATTTCAGATGTGTTCGAGTGTACGAAAGGAAAGATTCCATTGCTCACAAAGAAAGATTTTCTGGTACAGTACAGAACAACCGTAACTGCCGGATTTGATGTAAGCGAAGCAGAAGTGGAAGAGACAAAGGATAAGGTGACGATCACGATTCCGCATTGCACAGTCGATGAAGATTCGGTCAAGATTAAATCCGACGACATCACACTATATGATACGAATTTCGCAATGTTAAATGTAGAACCGGAAGCGCTTCTGGAGGTGTTGGGCGAGGCAGAGACACGGGCAAAGAAGTTAGCAGAATCTGATGAATACGGATTTATCGCGGCAGCAGATGCGAATGCAGAAAATGTAGTGCACAGCCTGTATGATAACATTGTAGATGGAAGAAAAGTTGTGGTAGATTTTAAGTAAAAAAAAGAAAAAATCCCCTTGTTTTGTGGTAAAATTGTGGTATATGACGTCAGCGCGAAGCACAAAGTAATTTGCAGGCATTGTAATGTAAATTGAGCTACAAAATAAAGGGATTTTTTTCGTGAATAAATTTTTCAATCATTACTGGATTATGGCTGCGGGATTAGAGATTGATGAAAAAAGGAGATTAAAATATGCCAAGAGTAAGAATTATTAAGAAAAATGATGAGTATTCTTCCGAGTACGACTTGGGAGATATTTTTGAAATCACAGGAACCTGGTACGGCGGCGTACACATTGAGGGAAAATCCGGGGTTCCGGTTTCTCTGGACAAGGACGAATATATGGAACTGGATACAGAACCGCAGGAGCAAAAGAATCCGGCGGCAGGTGATGTGCCGGAGCGGGACATTCTTGTAGGAGATATTGTGCAGCATTTTAAACGGGAGTGGGTGTCTTCTGAAACTTCGGAATACTTATACAAGGTTCTGGCATTTGCGCAGCATACGGAGACGGGAGAGAAGCTGGTCGTTTATCAGGGGATGTATCCGCCGTTCAAGATATGTGCCAGACCGTATGATATGTTTATGAGTGAGGTGGATCGGGAAAAATATCCAAAGATCCGGCAAAAATATCGATTTGAAAAAATAAAATTGTAGGAGAGTAGCGCCAGAGAAGCGTGGATATGAGGGTATGGAAAAGAAGAGGGAAAAACGAACATCCAGAAAAGGAGACAGAATTGTATCGGTATGTATAGTTCTTGTGTTCTTTGTGTACCTGTTTTTGGGAATACAGGTAAATGTAGATGCCGGGGAACAAAAAACGGTGAAGATTGGGTATTATAAAGCCCATGACTTTCAGGAAGGAGCAGATGATTCAGCAGCAAAAAGCGGATATAGTTACGAATATATTCAGAAGGTTGCTTCATATACAGGATGGCGTTACCAATATGTATATGGGGAATGGAAAGATCTTTATGAAAAGTTGAAAACCGGAGAGATTGATCTGATGGCAGGTATTTCCTATAATGACGACCGTGTCAATAGTATGTTGTTTCCGGAATACGAAATGATCAACGAGACATTTTATATTTATAAAGATACAGATGATACAACAATTAAGTGCGGCAATATTGATTCTTATGCAGGAAAAAAGATTGGCGTAGTGAACAATGATAAGAGAATGATGACTGCGCTGGAAGACTGGGCAAAGGAAAAGCAGGCAGACATTCAAATCCAATATTACGGCAGTCTGGAATCCTGTGCGGAAGATTTTAATCAGAAGAATATCGATGCGTTTGTCAGTGCAGATAACGTGGCCTCTTCTTATACGGGAATTTCACCGGTAGAAAAGATTGGAAAAGAAGCATATTATCTCTGTGTTGCGAAAGACAGAGAAGATTTGTTAGATGAACTGAATATGGCGCTTTCTATTATTACAGAACAGGATGCACTGGATGTAGATGAGCTGCATAAGAAATATTCGGCAGAATCTTCCGTTACAATATTCCTGTCAGAAAAAGAGCAGGACTGGCTGGCAGAGCACGATACAGTTACGGTTGGATATAGCAATGATTACCTTCCATATTGTGATACAGATAAGGATGGCAAAGCGACAGGCCTGGTATCAGACCTGATTCCAGATATGTTTGATGCACTTCCAGGCGATTATGAGCCGGACATTATATATCGGGGGTATAACTCGCAAAATGAGATGGTGGAAGCTTTGAAAAATGGAGACGTGGATATGATCTTTCCGGTCAGCAGTGAAGCATGGTATGCGGAACAGGAGGGGTACCAGGAGAGTACGAATGTAGTCACATCTCCGATCGATCTGGCGTATCGTGAACCCTATACAGGCAAGATGACTGCGAAAATTGCCGTTAATAAGAATAACCAGCTTCAATATAATTACACCGTGCAGAATTACCCGGATGCAGAGATCATTCAGTATGATTCAATTGAGGAATGTATCAAGGCTTTAAAATCGGGTGAAGTGGGGAGCACGATCCTCAGTGCCAGAAGAGCGAATTATCTGGTGGGGGCTGAGAAGAAGTTAAATGTGTTGCCATTGGAAAATACAGAAGACAGGTGTATTGGAGTGGCGGTTGGCAATACGGCATTACTGCAGATTATCAATCACGGATTGAGTATTCTGGGAGAAAATTACGGACTGAATCATACTTATACATACATGGACGCGATGAGAAATTACACGGCCATCGATTTTATTCAGGATAATATCTGGATTTTTACTGGAATTCTGATCGTCATATTCTTATGTATTATCTGGTATTTTTGTCAGCGCGACCAGAATATGCAGAAGCAGGCGAAAAAAGAAGCAAAACAAAAACAGGAATTGGAAAATGCACTGACAATTGCAAGGCAGGCAAATCGGGCGCGGGGTGTGTTTCTTAGGAATATGTCTCATGATATCCGCACACCGTTAAATGCGATCATTGGATTCGCAAAGCTCGCCATGAAGTCAGAAGGTAATTTTGAACAAATCCAGGATTATCTGAATAAGATCAGCGTGTCGGGAGATCACCTTTTGGCAATTGTGAATGATGTTCTTGAAGTCAGTCGGATTGAGAGCGGTCAGACAAAGCTGGAAGAGCTGCCGTGTAATATAAAGAATATTGTAGATGAAGTAGAAGTTATTATACAGGGGCAGACCCAGGAAAAAGCACAGACATTTATTGTAGATACTTCGAAGGTGAAGGATTATTACATTTACTGCGACCGACTAAGAGTCAAGGAAGTTCTCGTGAATCTTCTTGGAAACGCAGTAAAATTTACTCCAGAAGGCGGAAAGATTGAACTTCGTATCATTCAGAATGAACCGGCACCGGAAGGATATGCCAATTATGAAGTTCATGTAAAAGATAATGGCTGCGGTATGAGTCCGGAATTTATGGAAAAAATGTTCCTGCCATTCGAGCGGGAGCGGACATCGACCGTCAGTGGCATTCAGGGAACCGGACTGGGGCTTTCAATTGCAAAGCAGTTTGTAGATTTGATGGGTGGAACGATAGAAGTTACTTCTAAAGAAAAAGAGGGAACAGAAGTTATTGTCAGAATTTCACCTCGTCTGGCACAAACTGAAAAAGATGAGCGGACGGAAAATACAGAATCAGAAGAAAAAGACTATGATTTCCGCGGAAAACGAATTCTTGTTGTAGAAGATAATGAACTGAATCGTGAAATTGTGAAAGCCGTGCTTGAAGAGACAGGTTTTGAAGTGGAAGAAGCAGAAAATGGAGCAGTTGCAGTTGATAAGATAAAGACAGCAGGTGCATTATATTATGATGTAGTTCTGATGGATATTCAGATGCCGGTCATGGATGGCTACATGGCAACGAAAAAGATCCGAAGTCTGGAAGATTCGGATCTTGCAAATATTCCTATTATTGCACTTTCTGCAAATGCATTTGAGGAAGACAGAAAAGCATCGACCGATGCCGGAATGAATGGACATCTGGCAAAACCGGTCAATGTATCAGAATTATTGAAAATGCTTTGTAAGTTGTTTTAGGAGAAATTTAATTTCTGCAAAATATTCCCGGAACATATTGTTTGGCAGATATACTTTCGTGGAGCCGCAGGAAATACCGTAAGCGTTTGGTATCTTCTGCGCCCGCGCAATCTGCATAGCGCGGAACATATGAAAATCATTGGTCAAAATCCCAAAGGTATTCGTTGTGTTGCTATCTGGTGCATGATTTATCGTATCTGCAGAAATCAGTTTCATGCTGTTAGTCAGATTCTGGGCGGTGGTAGTTGACTTATCCTCCAGAATAATGCGCCCGGAATCAATTCCGCGTTTCACCAGATAATCTGCCATGCAGCTTGCCTCTGTAAAGGGTTCGTTAGATCCTTGGCCGCCGGTGACAATGCATCGGGTTTCCGGATTTGCAGACAGATATTCATAAGCCTTGTCCAGTCGAAATTTTAGGACCGGGCTTGGACCATTTTTATAGACTTGTGCACCTAACACGATAAGATAGTCCAGATTATCAGGACCCGCTACATGCATCTGGCTTATGATTAGTCCTTCAATAATAAGGAAAGATGCCAGACAACCGGCAAATATAATGACAATTCCTTTTTTTAGAATATCAGGGAACATTTTCCATAGATTAAAATGAATTCCCAAAGCAACGCATATAAAAAAGACAGCCAAAACGAGCCAGACTGCGAAAAATGCTGTACCAGAGCCAATAGCGCGGACTGCAATGCCGTATGTGCCACATACTAAAGCCAGTATAATGCATAAAAGAAATAAAAAAGTGTGCATGTAAATGATAAACCTTTCTACAAATTTATTTACATTCTATCATAGATTGGTAAGAAATCCTACCTTTTTACATTGTATCGAAAATAGGAAAGCTTTATAATGGAACGATAGAAATTTGAATGATAAATGTTGATAAAAAGAGGATAAGCAGATGGATTATAACCGGATCGTGCAGGAAATATTAAATATTGGAGAAGAGCTGTTGAAAAGCGGGGCAGAAATATTTCGTGTGGAGGACAGTCTGTATCGCATGTGCAGAAGTTATGGATTTGTGCGAAGTGATGTCTATGCTTCGCAGATCAATATTCAAATGACGGTGGAGACGCCCGAAGGAGAGATTATCACACAGATCCGTTATATTGAAATGACGAGTCCTCATTATGATAAACTGGATCAGCTTAATAACTTGTCCAGATATGTTTGTGCCAATACTCCGAAACAGGCAGAGATTCATGAACGTTATGAAAAAATTGCAAAAAGTAAAGTACTTGCATTTCCACTTATGGTGCTGGCACAGATTGTAAGTGGAACTTCATTTGCAATTTTTTTCGGAGGAGGACGAAATGATGCGATTGTAGCCGTTTTTGCTTCAGCTGCAATGGCACTTACCGGATACTGGATTGGAAAACAGGAAAAGAATCCAATGATCTATAATCTAGTTCTCGCATTTGTAACAGAGATGGTGATACTTTTAGCAGAAAAAATGGGAATTGCAATTCATTCAGATCGTATTATGATCGGGATTGTCATGGTGCTGATCAGTACTCTTGGCGTGATCAATGGACTGCGTGACGTTGTTCAGAGAAACTTTACTTCCGGAGCTCTGGAGATTATGAATTCTGTGCTTGGAGCCCTCGGAATTGCATTTGGAATTGCTTTAGCAATGAAAATGTTGCATGGCGGTGGAAATGCAGGAGGAGCAGTGCTAAACTCCAATATATTTGTGCAGGCGGTTTCGGTGTCAGTCGGAAGTATCGGACTGGCTGGAATTTATCAGATACGTGGCAAAAAAGTTATTTATTCAGGGATCGGAGCATTTCTGACATGGACAGTCTATCTGATCGTGAGACAATTCGGCGGCAGTTATTTGTTCGGAATGCTTCTGGCATCTGTATTTGTGGGAATGTATGCATTTGTAATGGCCAGAATGAATAAAGCGCCGTCCACAATCTTTCTGACAGCATCCGTATTTCCGCTGATGCCGGGAGCCAATCTTTATTATATGATGTACGGCTGCGTGAAGCAGAACCTGACGCTTGCCATAGAACATATGATTCTCCTGGTGGAGACCTGTCTGATGATCGTATTTGGATTTTTACTTGTGGATATTTTATCGAGAAGCGTGATGCGGATTTTGGGACAGGAATATCATATTGGAAAGAATCCGTAATGGAAAAAAATAATCGGATCAGGGGAATATTTTGCCCGAAAAAGAAACATACTACTTGTATTCTTTGAAAAAGAAAAGGGAGTTGGAATACATGAAATTAGTAAAAGGGGCGCAGAGTATAGCATATGACCGGGCACCTTATCTCATCAGCAGTGCATCTGTTGTCGGGAAAAAAGAAGGGGCAGGGCCGATTGGAGAAATGTTTGACCTGGTCGGAGAAAGTGATTTGTTTGGAGAAAATACATGGGAGGAAGCGGAGAGCACGATGCAAAGGGAAGCCTGTCTGCTTGCCATGGGAAAGGCGCATGTCAGCCAGAATCAGGTACGGTATCTGTTTGGCGGGGATCTTCTAAGACAGGGAATTGCAACGAGCATGGGAGTGGAAAAACTGCAGATTCCGATGTTCGGGCTTTACGGGGCGTGTTCAACATCGGGAGAAGCATTGGCATTGGCATCTATGAGTGTGGCAGCAGGATATGGCGAATATATACTTGCAGTGACCTCCAGTCATTTTGGAAGTGCGGAAAAAGAATTTCGTTTTCCACTAAGTTATGCGAATCAAAGACCATTGTCTGCCCACTGGACTGTGACTGGAAGTGGAGCGTTTCTTGTGGGGAAAAAGGAAAGCCATGTGAGGATAAGTGGTCTGACAGTGGGAAAAATTGTGGATTACGGTCTGAAAGACTCGCAGAACATGGGAGCGTGTATGGCGCCGGCGGCCTGTGATACGATCTGGCAGAATTTACAGGATTTTGGAAGATCGCCGGAAGATTATTCCCGGATTATTACAGGAGATCTCGGATATGTGGGACAGAGCATTCTTTTTGATCTGCTACTTGAAAAAGGTTATGATATCCGTGGAAAACACCTGGACTGTGGTATGACGATCTTTGATCAGCAGACCCAGGACACCCATGCGGGAGGCAGCGGATGCGGGTGCGCGGCAACGGTACTTTCAGCATATATTCTTCCCAAAATCGAACGGGGAGAATGGGAACGTGTGTTGTTTGTGCCTACAGGAGCACTCATGTCTACGGTCAGCTACAACGAAGGTGCAAGTGTGCCGGGGATTGCCCACGCGATTGTGTTGGAGCATGAAGCTTAGAATATAAGTGGATCTTTGGTTTTCGAAATGGAGAGGAGACAGAATGGATTATATAAAAGCATTTATTATTGGCGGAATCATCTGTGCTCTGACGCAGATTCTGCTGGATAGGACAAAACTAATGCCAGGGCGTATCATGGTACTTCTAGTGTGCAGCGGGGCAGTTCTTGGAGCGATTGGAATCTATCAGCCATTCCAGGATTTTGCCGGAGCTGGTGCGAGCGTACCATTGTGTGGGTTTGGGAACCTTCTTTGGAAAGGGGTCCAAGATGCTGTAGATCAGGAAGGATTCATCGGAGTGTTCCTGGGAGGATTCAAAGCCAGTGCAGTCGGTATAAGCGCAGCATTAATATTCGGATATCTCGCATCATTGATATTCAGTCCTAAAATGAAGAAATAAATCTTAAGAAATACTTCATAATTTCTACTGGAAGTATTTCTTTTTTTATGTTTTAATGAACGTATGCAATATATAATTGAGAAAATAGATTTTTCAATTCTTAAGACAATTGGAAGATTTTTTCAACACCTGCAAATAGACGACGCAGCAGGTGTAAAAAATCTTTCATGTCTTCAAGAATGAAAAATCTGTATAACAATGTATATAAAGGAATTAAACATAAAACAAGAGGGAGGGTATATGGAAAAAGTTATAGAGGTAAAGAATCTGTATAAACTCTACCGCGTGGGCGATGAAGTCGTGCGTGCCTTAGATGGCGTAGACTTTAATATTTATAAGGGCGAGTTCTGCGCGATTGTCGGAACATCAGGATCTGGTAAATCGACCCTTCTGAATATGCTGGCAGGGCTTGAAAAACCGACAAAAGGCGAGGTCATCATTAGCGGCGAGCATATTGAAAAGAAGAATGAAGAAGAACTGGTAAAGTTCCGGCGGGACAATGTAGGATTTATCTTTCAGTCTTTCCACCTGCTGGGGACTATGAATGCAGTGGAAAATGTAGCTCTGCCGTTGAGCTTTCGCGGAGTCCCGAAAGATGTAAGATTAAAAAAAGCGGATAAGATGCTGGATCTTGTAAATCTTGGAAAGCATAAGAAACATATGCCGAACCAGATGTCTGGCGGACAGCAGCAGCGAGTCGGTGTAGCGAGAGCGCTTGTGGTAGATCCGAAGATTATTTTTGCGGATGAACCAACGGGAAATCTGGATTCCCACACATCGGAAGAGGTCATGAAACTGATGCAGCAGGTAGTAAGGCAGCAGAAGAAAACATTAGTCATGGTAACTCACGATAATCATCTCGCGACCTATGCAGACCGGGTATTTCATATCAGCGACGGTAAGATCATCAAGATAGAAAATCATCGGTCAGGAACTGAACATACAGAAGATAGAGATAAAGCGATTTCGGGAAATATGAATCCACAAGATACAGAGTATTTAAAAAGATAGAAAGAATGGGAGTAGTAAGGAGGAACAGGAAAATGACAAAATCAAGGAGAGTAATGGCAGTCATTGTAGCGGCGCTATTGATTGTAGCAATGATCCTGCCGGGGCTTGTGGTGAAGGCTGAGGCTGCAGAAGGAGAAGCTGGCAAGGTGACGATTGAGTCCAAGGATAATAAAACACTGCAATATAAACCGGGAGAATCCCAGAAGTGGACACTGGTGATTACCAATAAGACAGGACGGGATTTAAGTAATTTATCTGTATCTCCGGATATGGGTGGTGAAAATGCAGATGCATGGCCATTCAAGACGGATTATCAGAAATATGAGCAGAAAATTGGTACACTGCCGAAAGAAGACGGAAAAAATAAGAATAAGATAGAGATTTCTTTTGATTTTGTACAGAGAGACGATGCCGGAACACGCAGATATGCCATTCCATTTTCTGTGTATGAAGGTGATAGTGATGTGCCGATTGCAACCCATAAATTATATGTAAACACGACAGAGAAGCCGCAGGCAGATAATTCCCAGAATCAAGGTGACAATGGAAATGGCGGCGGTTCAGGAAGTGGTTCTGCTGATGGCGATGCTATGACAGCTTCTGTTGGCAATGACGAGCCGGCAGTCTACAGTGGCGGTGGAAGCGGCAGTGGAGGAAGTAGTTCCGATGGTTCTGTGCCACGAGTTATCGTAACAGGGTTTGATACCAATCCGGCAGAGGTGCATGCAGGAAGTGATTTTACACTGACGATTCATTTGAAAAATACATCGAAGAAAACAAAAGTCCAAAATATGTTGTTTGAGCTGGAAGCTCCGACGGAAGGTACTGATGAACAGACAAGTGCGCCGGCATTTCTGCCAACTTCCGGTTCGAATTCTATTTATCTTGATGGAATTAAAGCTGACGGTACCGCAGATATTTCTATTACATTGAATGCGAAAGCGGATCTGCTGCAGAAGCCTTACAGCATTAATTTGAGCATGAAGTACGAAGATTCACAGGCAACTCAGATTGATTCTTCCTCATCGATCTCTATTCCGGTAAAACAGGACGCAAGGTTCGAATTCAGCGAATTTGAAATCAGCCCTCAGACCATTGAGGTCGGTGGCGAGGCAAATGTTATGTGCAGTCTTTATAATCTGGGAAGAATTAAACTGTATAATGCAAAAGCCAGATTTGAAGGAAATGGAATCAAAAAACAGGAGATTTTCATCGGAAATGTGGAAGCTGGTGCAACCGGTTCTATTGATGCCATGCTGGAAGGCGAAAAAGTGACGAATGGAAATTCTAAGATCACTATGACTCTTTCTTATGAAGATGAATCGGGAAATATATCTGAAACTACGAAGGATTTTGAGCTGGAAGTCACTGAGGCAGTAGATGACTCTGATATGTATATGAATACAGACGGTGATGTGGACGCAGGTAGCAGCGGATTTCCGGTTGTTCCAGTCGTAGTAGTGATCGTGATCATAGCTGGTGTAGTGGCAGCAGTAGTATTTGTAAAGAAAAAGAAGAAAAAGCAGATGTTAAATGAAGAGGAGGAGCTGCTGGATGAGTTGGATAGATCTTCTGAGGATGAGCGCGAGCAACCTTAAGAGACGAAAGCTTCGTACATTTCTTACGGTGCTCGGAGTCGTCATCGGAACAGCATCTATCGTAGTTATGGTGTCTCTTGGACTTGGACTTCAGAAATCAGTCTATGATGAGATGGAGCAGTCAGGGGGGCTTACGACTATAAACGTAACGGGCAGCGAATCTGTCGGAGATGGGATGATGTATTCATCGAACTCCGATAATTCCGATGAGACAAGCAAATATATTGATGACAAGTGTGTGAAAAAATTCGGTGAGCTGGAACATGTAAAAGCAGCAGCACCAATCTATGAAACATCCGCAATTTGTCTGAAAGGGAAATATGAAGGATATATTTCTCTATACGCAAGTACACCGGAGGGCTTGAGAATGAGAGATATCAAGCTGGCAGATGGAGGAACTCTTCCAAAATCCGGGACTGGAAAGCTGGAGCTGGTTTATGGTAACAATGTTCTGACCAATTTCAGTGAGAGAGGAAATAATTCATCAGGATATTGGGAGACAGGAGAACTTCCGGACATTGATCTGATGAAGGATTCTATGTTTATGATCCTGGATCAGGATGCTTATTACAACAGTCAGAGTTCCGGTGGGTTTCAGGTCGATGCAGGAACTGACGGAAATGGAACATCCAATGTTCCGCAGTCAGCCAAGAAACATATTGTAACTGCCAGTGGCGTTGTAGCAGGAGGCGTTGACGATTATAATATGAATTCTTACTATGTATTCTGTGATCTGGATACATTAAAACAGATTATGAAAAAGGAATTCAATGGAAGAGTGATTCCGGGGCAGCCGTCTACAAAGTCAGGGAAAGCCTACAAAGAATTCTATTATTCTTCAGCGCAGGTCAAAGTAGATGATATGAGTAATGTCAATGATGTGGCAAAACAGATCCGCGAGATGGGGTATAATGTAGAGACAAATGTTGAATATATGGACAGCATGAAAAAGCAGATGGCAGTGATCCAGGCAGTACTTGGTGGAATCGGAGCCATTTCCCTGATTGTTGCAGCAATCGGAATTGCAAATACGATGATGATGTCCATATATGAGAGAACAAAAGAGATCGGAGTCATCAAAGTACTTGGCTGCAGCCTGAAAAACATTAAGCAAATGTTTCTGATTGAAGCAGCATTTATCGGACTCCTCGGTGGAATAGTCGGAAATATGGTGAGCTTTGCAATGTCTGGTGCAATCAATATGGTAACAGCACAAAGCTCGGCACTGGGAGTAGAAGGAAATATTTCTTATATTCCGGTATGGCTGGTGCTTATTTCTCTTGGATTCGCGATGCTGGTCGGAATGGTGGCGGGATATTTCCCGGCGCTTCGGGCAATGAGACTGAGTCCGCTTGCGGCAATCCGCAGTGAATAAAGTAAGCAAGAACAGGTGAAAAGGGGACAGGTGAAAAAATCACCTGTCCCCAAATCTTTTATTCTTTTATTCTTCTATTATATGAATTTCCAGATAGTCAAATTCAATAGAATCTACGAAGTTATCCTGATGAAATCTTGTCTTTGCATGTCTTTTGAATTCATCAATATTGGAATCCAGCCAGATTGGATTGCTCAGATCAAATTCATGGCAGACTTCGTCAATCGCATGAAAAATTTTGTGTGTGCGGGTGTCATCGTTATCAACTTCTATGACAGTATCCCGCAACATTCTATTATCTTTAAATTCTTTTGCCCATAATCGGAACATAGAAAATCCTCCTTGTATAATTTTTAGCGGTTGATAATAATGATGTAATCGGATTGCTCCATTGCTATGCAATTCCCGCAATCTTTGAACACCTCGAACTCCCATAAAATGGTGTATTCACACCATTTTATTTCGTCCTCGGTGTTCAGCGTGTCAAAAAGTATAAATTGCTTATTTGTGCGAGCACAAACACAATTTATACTTTTGACACTTACATCATATTGATTACATTTCCGTCCAGATCTTTCCAGATGAATTCCTGGTCATAGATCATATATCCGTGTGCGGAATTCTCTTTTGGAATAGACACAGAACCTGGATTCATGTAAATGAAATCAGCCATATCCTGATTTGCAGGAATGTGTGTGTGTCCATTCAGGAGAATATCTCCCTTCTTTAACATAGGCGGATTTGCAGGATTATGGTGATGACCGTGAGTTGCAAAAATAGTATGACCGTCCAGTTCAATAAAACAGTAATCGGCAAGAATTGGAAATTCCAGTACCATCTGGTCTACTTCGGTGTCGCAGTTGCCGCGGACACATAACAGATCCTCTTTCATAGCATTTAACATAGCAATAACAGCCTTTGGGTTGTAGTCTTTTGGCAGATCATTTCTTGGCCCATGATAAAGAAGGTCACCTAATAATAATAGTTTGTCAGCTTTTTCCCTTTTGTATGCTTCAATCATTTTCTCACAATAATATGCAGAACCATGTATATCAGATGCAATCATTAATTTCATAAGTTTTATTTCCTCCAGAATTCGTAAATATATTTAGTTACAACTTTTCTACGACGGATTATAGCACAAAAGAAAGCAGACGTGTATAATTATGGTAAATTCAAGTGGATTTTAAACAGAAGGGAATGGAATTATGGAAAACGAAGTACTTAAAATGTATGAATATGCGGAGCAGACGATAGAGATTTCGCTTGTAAAGGAAGAAGAAATACCTGTGATGCTGGAACTGATGAATACAATATATCAGGAGCTCCCGGACAAGAGCTGGTTTAGCATGGATAGCGAAGAGAATCTTATACGATATATGTCAACTTCCGGATTTGCTTTAAAAGCTCAGGTATTTGGGAGAGATGGGCAAGGGAAATTGGCAGCAGTCTTTGTGGCGCGGACGTCAGAACTTGGGGAAGAAAATCATGGAAAATATATGAATTTAAAGGAAAAAGATCTTGAACGTGTTGCGCATATGGAGATTGCAATGGTAGATAAAAAATTTCGAGGAAGAGGACTGCAAAAGAAACTGATGGAAGTTGCAGAAGATCGTCTGGAACTTTTGGGATTTCGTTGGCTTATGGGGACAGCTCATCCGGAAAATGTATATAGTGTACATAATTTTCAGAAACTGGGATACGAGATCGTGGCAGAAGCATTGAAATACGGTGGGTTCCTGAGATATGTTTTCTGTAAAGAAATATAAAAATATCCAGAAAATAAATGTGAAAAAGAATCATTTGTTTTCTGGATATTTTCTAATTTTGAATATTAGTTGTCTGCTTCCCAGCGCCCGGAAGCTCCACAAGGAAGAATTAGTCCGGAACTTGTGACCGGAAGGCCGATTTCCTGGGAATCCACATGTCCGTGGAAAGATTTTAATTCTGTTCCGAGCATGTAAGTTAATACTGCCGGAGCAAGCCCTGTTGTATAGGAGTTGATTAGGAAGAAAAGTGGATCCTCAGAAAGAATCTGAGTACACAGCTTAATAAGTGGATGAATGGCATCCTCGATCTTCCAAATCTCACCTTTTGGTCCGCGGCCGTAAGACGGCGGATCCATAATGATAGCATCGTAATGATTGCCGCGGCGGATTTCTCGTTCTACAAATTTTACACAGTCATCTACAAGCCAGCGGATTGGTTTATCGGACAATCCGGATGATGCAGCATTCTCCTTCGCCCAGGCTACCATACCTTTGGAAGCGTCCACGTGAGTGACATGTGCGCCGGCAGCGGCTGCTGCAAGTGTAGCTCCGCCGGTGTAGGCAAACAGGTTCAGAACTTTGATCGGGCGTCCGGCATTGCGGATCTTATCACCAAACCAGTCCCAGTTTGTTGCCTGCTCCGGAAAAAGTCCAGTGTGTTTGAAACTGAATGGTTTTAAATTGAATGTCAGCTCACCATAGTGAATTTGCCATTGTTCTGGTAAATCAAAAAACTCCCATTCACCGCCGCCTTTTTTGCTGCGGTGGTAGTGACCGTTCATATGCTTCCAGCCTTTTTCTTTTTTTGGGGTATCCCAGATGACCTGCGGGTCCGGGCGTACCAGTGTGTAATCACCCCAGCGTTCCAGCTTCTCGCCGCCGCTGCAGTCGATGACTTCATAATCTTTCCATTTATCTGCAATCCACATAATAAAACTCCTTTAAAATTTATATAGAAAATCATTGGATATTTTACGGATTTTACCGTTCAGACTGAAGTACAGTGCTATTTTGCACAAAAACTCAGTATCATAAGTGTAGCATAGGCACAGCACATTTTCAATTATAGATATTTTCTATATAAACGAACAACTATTATAAAAGTCAATTTGAAGATGTGCGAGAATCTTCTTATAATATAAAGAGGAGGGAGAAATTATGTTTATTGACACACACATGCACGAAATGACATATTCACCAGACAGCTTCCTGAAGCTGGAAGAGATGGTTCGGATCGGTAAGGAGAAAGGGCTTGGAGCGCTTTGCATTACGGATCATGACAGTATGGGGCTTAAGGACTATGCAGCAGAATATACAGCGAGGACAGGCTTCCCGATTTTTGTTGGGATTGAGTTTTATTCTCTTCAGGGAGACATTGTCGCATTTGGAATTGAAGATTACCCGAAAGAGCGAATCCCGGCACAGGATTTTATAGATCTTGTAAAAGCACAGGGAGGCGTTTGTTTTGCAGCGCATCCATTCCGCAATAATAACCGTGGCCTGGAGGAGAATCTGGCTTTGGTACGCGGTCTGGATGGTGTGGAGGTGCTCAATGGAAGTACATCTTTTGCAGCATGTATGAAAGCAGCGGCATATGCAAGGCAGTATGGATATTTTACACTTGGTTCCAGTGACTGTCATGTGCCGGAAAAAGTCGGTGTGTGTGCGACATATTTTCCAAATGAGGTCAGAACGATGGATGAATTCCTGACAGAGTTCAAAAAGGGACAGATGAAGCCGGCATATTATGTTCAGGGTGGCTATCGTGTCCTGGAAGTCCAGAATAACGACAAAAAAGTCCAAAATAGTATAAAAATACCATTTACCTTTCCAGCTAGAAGTGATAGTATGTATCTATAGTGTGCGTAAGAAATGGTATATTTAAATAAAAGAAAGGTGGAAATATACAATGATTACAGTTAACGCAATGGGAGATAACTGCCCGATTCCGGTTATCAAGACAAAAAAAGCAATGGATGCACTTACAGGACCGGAGACAATCGAAGTATTAGTTGATAACGAGATTGCCGTACAGAATGTGACAAAGATGGCTACAAGTGCCGGAGGAAAAGTTACATCTGAGCAGAAAGCTGAGAAAGAATATGTTGTTACGATCGAGATGGAAGGAGCACCAGCAGCAGAGGATGATGCGCAGGACGACAATACAGTTGTTGTAATAAGCTCTGACCGCATGGGTACAGGTAACGATGAACTTGGTAAAGTCCTGATCAAAGGATTTATTTTTGCTGTAACTCAGCTTGATAAATTACCAAAGACTATGCTTTTCTATAATGGAGGAGCAACACTTACAACTGAAGGATCTGATTCATTAGAAGATTTGAAATCTCTGGAAGCACAGGGAGTAGAGATTATGACATGTGGAACATGTCTTGATTACTATGGATTAAAAGACAAGCTTGCAGTAGGTTCTGTGACTAATATGTACAGCATTGTTGAGACACAGGCAAAAGCAACTAAGATCATTAAACCATAAGATGAGCACGCGAAGGGCGTGCCAGATGCTGTCTTGGGGGACAGCTCTGGAATTACCGGATTGAGATGAAAAGAGGAGCCTTCTGTTGTGACTGAATGGAAAGCTCCTTTTATTCATATATAATTATTTATTCAACATTGAGGAGGAATTAAGAAAAATGAAAACAAATGTCAAGTTGACTAGCTTAAGCAAGACTTCGGGGTGAGCGGCCAAAATAGGTCCGGAGACCCTTGCTCAGGTACTGAGTAAGCTGCCAAAATTTCAGGATGATAAGTTAATAGTAGGGATTGAGACGTCCGATGATGCAGCCATCTATAAAGTCACTGACGATATCGCGATGATTCAAACGGTAGATTTTTTCACTCCGATTGTTGATGATCCTTATATGTTCGGACAAATCGCCGCAGCCAATTCATTGAGTGATGTATGGGCTATGGGTGGGGAACCGGCGGTTGCACTGAATATTGTTGGATTCCCGAATTGTCTGGATCCGGCAATCCTTGGTGATATACTGGCTGGTGGTGCAGATAAAGTAAAAGAAGCAGGAGCAGTGCTGGTAGGCGGACATTCTGTACAGGACGATGAGCCGAAGTATGGATTGTGCGTGTCTGGTTTTGTACATCCTGACAAGATATTCAAGAACTATGGATGCAGACCGGGAGATATTCTTGTATTGACAAAACAGATCGGAAGCGGTGTGGTAAATACAGCAATCAAAGCTGATATGGCATCACCTTCCGCAATCCGTGAAGCGGAGACGGTCATGGCGTCATTGAATAAACTTGGAAAACAAGTAGTTGAGAAATTCGACGTATCTGCATGTACAGATATTACAGGATTTGGACTTTTAGGACACTGTGTAGAGATGGCATCTGCCAGTGAAGTAACCTTCGAGATCAATGTCCGTGATATCGAATATTTTGCAGACGCAATTGACTATGCGAAGATGGGACTTGTTCCGGCGGGGGCTTACAAGAACCGCGGATATTCTATTGATCAGGTCGAGGTTGGACATGTGGAAGATTTCTATCTGGATCTTCTGTATGATCCACAGACATCAGGTGGATTGTTAATGAGTGTGGCACCGGAGAATCTTCAGGAGATGCTTGCAGATTTTCGTGCGGCACATATGGATACTAAGGTTTCTATTATTGGAAAAGTGGCAGAGAAGAGCGATAAGCTGATTCGTCTGTATTAGTCAGACGAACAAAAGAATAAGAAGGGGAACAAAGAAGTCATGAATAAGAATATGTTATACCGCAGCATTCCGAAAGTGGATGTATTGCTGGAAGACCCGGAGATTCAGGGGCTGATTGAAACATACAGCCGGGATACGGTAGTGGAATCGATTCATTTGGAGATGGATGCACTTAGAAAATATATCGGAACATGCGAGGATGAGGAAAAGGCAAAAGAACAGATTGAGAATCTGAATATGAATGTTCGAAGAACGGTAACTGCCATGCATACACCGAATATGCGTTCAGTCATCAATGGTACAGGAACGATTCTTCATACGAACCTTGGACGAGCACCGATCAGCCAGAAACACATGAATCGGATCGCTCAGATTGCAACGGGATATTCTAATCTGGAATACAATCTGGAAGCCGGAAGACGCGGAGAGAGATATTCACATTTTGAAAAACTGCTCTGTAAGATTACAGGTGCAGAGGCTGCAATGGCGGTAAATAATAACGCAGCAGCTGTTATGCTTATTTTAAGTTCCCTTGCAAAAGGAGGCGAAGTCGTTGTATCCCGCGGTGAGCTTGTTGAAATCGGTGGAAAATTCCGGGTTCCGGATGTTATGGAACAAAGTGGAGCAACACTGGTAGAAGTTGGAACGACTAACAAGACACATTATGATGATTATGAGAGCGCAATTACAGAAGAGACAAAGGCGCTTCTGAAAGTTCATACAAGTAATTATCGAATCGTAGGATTTACAGATACAGTAGGAATTGATGAATTGATTCCGATTGCGAAAGAACATGATATTCCGGTCATTGAAGATCTGGGAAGCGGTGTTCTGATCGATCTTAGCAAATATGGGATCACTTATGAACCTACTGTTCAGGATTCCATCAGAAAAGGAGCGGATGTGGTGTGCTTCAGCGGCGATAAGCTGCTTGGGGGTCCGCAGGCTGGAATTATTATCGGTAAGAAAAAATATATCGATATGATGAAAAAGAACCAGCTTACCCGTGCTCTTCGAATTGACAAATTTACAGCAACAGCACTGGAACTGGTACTTCAGGAATACCTGTCTGAGGAAAATGCAATCCAGAATATTCCGGTACTTAAGATGATCACAAAGTCTTATGACGAGACGGTTGCAGAAGCAAAGACATTTAAGCGTATGCTTCAGAGAGCAAAGCTGTCTGCTGCTTATGAAGTTGTGGATTGTGAATCTCAGATTGGCGGAGGATCTCTTCCGCTGGAACGAATTCCAAGTGCTGCAGTTGCAATCCATCCGGAAAAGATCAGTGTTCCGGAACTGGAAGAACGTATGAGACATTTGCCTGTTCCGATTATTCCAAGAACGGTAAATGATACGATTCTTTTGGATGTGAGAACATTGGATAAAGATGCAATGACACTTGCTGTAAAGCAGTTAAAAGAGATGGATATATTAGAAGAAACAAGTCTTTTATAGAGACAATTAGGAGTATAGAGACAGATGAAGAATATTATCATTGGTACAGCCGGACATATCGATCATGGAAAGACAACTTTGATCAAAGCTCTTACAGGAAGAAATACAGACCGCTGGGAAGAAGAACAGAAGAGAGGAATCACCATAGATCTTGGATTTACATATTTTGATCTTCCAAGTGGAGACCGTGCGGGAATTATCGATGTTCCTGGACATGAGAGATTTATCAACAATATGGTGGCCGGAGTTGTAGGAATGGATCTGGTGCTTCTTGTTATTGCGGCGGATGAAGGAATTATGCCACAGACAAGGGAACATATGGATATCTTACATCTTCTGGGAATTGAAAAGAGTATTATTGTCCTGAATAAATGCGATATCGTAGATGAAGAATGGCTGGAACTGGTGGAAGAGGAAGTGCGTGAAGAATTAAAAGGCACATTTCTGGAAAAAGCACCGGTATGTAAGGTGTCTGCTGCAACCGGTCAGGGACTGGAAGAACTGATTCAGGTGATCGAGCATATGACAAGTGATGAAGTTGTAGCTAAAGATGTGAATACAATTCCGAGACTTCCGATTGACCGCGCATTTACATTGTCCGGGTTTGGCACGATTATTACCGGAACCCTTGTGTCTGGTACGATCCGTAAAGAAGATACTCTGGAAATGTATCCGATTGGCAAAGAGTGCAAGATCCGCAGTATTCAGGTGCATGGTCAGGATAAAAAAGAGTGCTATGCGGGACAACGTGTGGCAATTAATCTGTCTAATGTTAAGAAAAAAGAAATTCAGCGAGGCTGTGTGCTGGCACCGCCGGCAAGTATGAAAAATACAGATCTGCTGGATGTGAAGATGAATATACTGGATTCCTCTATGCGGGTATTGACGAATCATACGAGATTACATCTGTTTACAGGAACGAGTGAAATTTTATGCCGTGCAGTACTGCTTGATAAAGAAGAAATCGGACCAGGTGAGAGTGGATATGTTCAACTTCGCCTGGAAGATGAAATTGCAGTACGCAGAGGTGATAAGTTTGTAGTCCGTTTTTATTCTCCGATGGAGACGATTGGGGGAGGCGTGATTCTTGAACCAAATCCGGGTGTGAAGAGACGTTTTCAACAAGATGTGATTGAAGAACTTAAGAGAAAAGAATCCGGTTCTTCAGCGGATGTAATTGAACTTCATATAAAAGAACATGGAGACACAATGATCACTTCTGCAGAACTTGCAAAGCTGACGGCATTGTCCATGGATGAGGTGAACCAGGATATAGAAGAATTAAAAGAGAATGGCCAGATTTATGTATTCCCGATGAAAAAAGATACATTTACATGGCATGCGGATTCAAAACGTGGAGCGGTACAGGCGATTGTGAAGAGTCTGGAATCTTATGAAAAAGAGAATCCGTATCGTTATGGAATGAAGAAAGCGGAAGTGCAGATGACACATTTTAAGGGAATGAAACCGAATGTGTTTGATAAGGTCGTTGAGCTGTTGGAAACTGAGGGATATGTGAAACGTGTCGGAGAATTTTTGTGTACACCTCAGTTTGAAATAAAGAAAGATGAGACGTATAACAAGATAGCAAAGACCGTGCTTGGTACATTTGAAAGTGCGAAATATGACTTTGCAAAATATTCAGAGATCGACTTTGGAAAGACTCAAAGAGCAACGGCTGATGATATCCTGAATGTATTGCTGGTCGAGGGGAAAGTGGTAAAAATCGCAGAAGATATGTATACACTGACGGAATATATGGAAGAAGCAAAGAATATCATTCGGGAGAAATTAGCGGAAGATCCGGTTATTACTATTGCTCAGGTACGAGATATATTTGCGACCAGCCGAAAGAGTGCGAAACCAATTTTGGAATATATGGACAGTATCAAAGTTACCAAGAAAGTTGGAGCGGAAAGTGAAAGGGTAGCATACTAATGAACTTGAAACAATTAGAGGCTTTTGTACAGGTATCTGAAAGCGGCAGCTTTTCGAAGGCTGCCAAAGAACTTTTCCTGACACAGCCGACAATCAGTGCGCATATTTCCTCCCTGGAAAAGGAATTGAATGTACGGTTATTTATAAGAAATACAAAAGAAGTAAGTCTGTCAGATGACGGAAAAGATCTGTACCGTTATGCGAAGCAGATCACAGATCTTGAAAAGGCGATAGAAGAACGGTTTTATATGGATAGTGATGATGGAAAACATTTTATCACAATTGCGGCATCAACAATACCTGCGCAGTATCTTCTGCCGAAAGTATTGATGTGTTACAGAGAACGCTATCCAAAAGAGCAGATTAAGATTATGGAAACCGATAGTAGTGAAGTGGTTACACAGGTTGTAGATCACATGGTCGATGTCGGCTTTACAGGTACTGTACTTGAGAAAAAGCACTGCAAGTACATACCTTTCTATAAGGATGAACTGGCTGTGATCACTCCGGATACACCGGAATATAGAATACTGAAAGAACAGAATCGTGATGACATTGACTGGATCAAAAGGAAACCGCTGATTTTACGTGAAGAAGGATCAGGTACTAGAAAAGAAGCGGAAAAACAGTTGAAAAATGCTGGAATATCCATGGAGGCTTTGGATATTGTGGCGAGCATTGCGAATCAGGAGACAATTAAAAAGTCTGTAAAACAAGGCATGGGGATTACGGTTCTTTCCAGACTGGCAGCTGAGGATGAAGATGGCCTGCTTATATTCCCGATTCCGGGCGCTGATGAAGGACGAGATATCAATCTGGTCTATAATAAAAATTATCAGATGACAAGATCGGCAGACCGTTTTATCCGGATCGTAAAGGAAGTATATGACATAGAATAGTGGTTACGGAACATATAAGTGACTATGAAATATATAAATGACTATGAAATATATCAGTGACTTGTTTAAAGAAAGAGAAAGAGATAGAATTAAGTTTGTGCAATGATGTTGGGACCCTGGCATCATACAATAAATATATAGAAGCGACGAAAGGGGATATTAGCGTGATATATATGGATAATGCAGCAACGACTATGCATAAACCGAAGGCGGTGATCGATGCGGTAGTCGCAGCTATGAGTTCTATGGGAAATGCCGGACGTGGTGCGAATGAGGCGTCTTTAAGTGCATCAAGAATTATTTATGATACGAGAGAAAGGCTTGCAAAATTATTTGGGGCAGAAAATCCGAAGCAGATTGTGTTTACAATGAATTCGACAGAGAGTCTGAATATTGCGATTAAAGGATTGATTGAACCGGGAGAACATGTGATCACAACCATGCTGGAGCATAACTCTGTGCTTCGACCACTCTATGAGATGGAAGAAAGAGGCGCGAAGCTTACGATTATAAAAGCAGACAAGCAGGGGAATTTTTCCCTGGAAGATATGGAAACTGCGATCACGCCAAAGACAAAAGCTATAGTATGTACCAATGGTTCCAATCTTACAGGAAATTATGTGGATGTTGCAGCTGTCGGTGAGATGGCACATAGACACGGAGTTCTTTTGATTGTAGATGCATCTCAGACGGCGGGAGTATTTCCGATTGATGTTCAGAAAATGAATATTGACGTGCTTTGTTTTACTGGACACAAAGGTCTGCTTGCTCCGCAGGGGACCGGAGGTCTGTATGTCAGAGAAGGGCTTACAGTGCAACCATTGTTGAGCGGTGGAAGCGGAGTTCAGACTTACAATAAAAAACATCCGGTGGAGATGCCGACAGCATTGGAGGCAGGAACACTCAATGGTCATGGTATTGCGGGAATGAATGCAGCTCTTGCATATCTGGAAGAGACTGGAATTGACACGATCAGGGAGCGCGAGCAGGAACTGATGTGGAAATTTTATGAAGGTGTTAAAGATATTCCGAATGTTACGGTATATGGTGATTTCAGCACAAAGAACCGTTGCGCGATTGTCGCACTGAATATTGGAGATTATGATTCAGCAGAGGTCAGTGATGAATTGCTTACGGAATATGGTATTTCTACAAGACCGGGTGGTCATTGTGCGCCGCTGGCACACGAAGCACTTGGAAATGTAGAACAAGGAGCAGTGAGATTTAGTTTTTCTCATTACAATACAGATGAGGAAATTGAAACTGCAATCCGTGCAATTGAAGAGCTTGCGCAGGATGAAGAGTAAAAAAGATAAAGCATAACTTGAGATAGAAAAGGAAGACACTGATGAGAAAAAAAGAATTGAAACTGGTAGTTACTTTCCATACAACTGCAGATGCGATGGCTATGGAAAAGGCATGTAAAGAGAATAATACACCGGGCAGAATCATCCCGGTTCCAAGAGCTATCTCAGCAGGATGTGGACTTTCCTGGTGCGCAGCACTTGACGAGAGAGAAGAAATCGTTGCCATGATGGAGAAGGTCGGGATTGAACCAGAAGACCTGCATGAGTGTCTTGTATAAAAAAATGCAATAAATACTTGTAAAATATCGAAAAATGTGATATTCTATCATAGCGTGATTAAAACGTGCGTAATTTAATACGGGGGTAGTTGGGTAACTGGTGTGCCTCCTAGTCTTCAAAACTAGTGTGGGGCGTTAAGAGCGTCCCGGGTGGGTTCGATTCCCACATGCCTCCGCCAAAAGAGAGGTTTCAGATCCATTGTAAGAGCGATGGATCTTTTTTTTGTATAATAGGAAATTGCATTTCCTATTATACAAAAAGCCTCCGGCAGGATGCGCACTGCGGCGTATACTGAAGATGTCGCAAGCGACCACCGCAGGCGCTAGAATGTGCCAAGGCATATTCTTTGTTCTAAAATAGGAAAAAATGTAAGAAAATGCATTTTTATATATAAAAACTCATTGAGAAAAACGAAAGAAATTGAAAATAGAATCTTTAAAATAATCAGGGAAGAAAAAAGAAAGACAATAAATTACAGGAAACTTCAAAAAAGAACGATAAGTTACAAAAATAATAGAAAAACATTATGAAAAGCATTAATTATATAGAAGTACAATAATTAGAATGGGTAAATTGACTAAAAGAGTAGAGAATGAAAATGCTTATTTGTCATATCGTATAAAAATACAAAAAACACTGGGATTCAATTGACGAAAGCGCTTACAAGTGGTATATTATAAGCAACTTAAAGATGTTCAGACCAACGGCGGTTATCTTAATATGATTCATATAGATGGCTGCCATTATATTTTGAGACATGTTTAAGTTAAATGACAACTTTGGTTGTGATTGCAGTTAAGCTGTTGCCGACTGTTTCCCCCAAGAACAGTCTTGCGACGGTAAACTCCAATTAATATATATACTTCCTCTTCAGAGGAGCATTCCCCAGCTTTGTATATAATAACAAACTGCAATGCAACGAGGAAAACCTCTCAATGACATACCAAAAAGAAAGAGCACGACATGAGCAGATGTCGTGCTTTTTCTTTTGTCCGTTCAAGTCGAACATCCGTGAGACTTGGCGCATGATTCTGGTCAGCAAAGCTGACATATTCCTATCAGAATCACTGCGCATCCTCGCGGAGCGTTTATCTCAGTCGGAGATTAGACTCCCACTGAGACAAATTTGCTACTACTCACCATCTGAAGAGGTGGGAGTCTTCTCGACTGAGATAAAATAAATAGAATACGGAGTGCAAAGTGTTTTTTAAGAACGCTTACAGAAAAGGTTGCTATTATATATAGAAGAAACAGAAATGAGAAGAAACAAAAAATGTGCGCAAACCTTGAAAATACGTGGTTTTTAGATTGTACTGGAAAAAGTACAAAAAAATAAAAAAAAGACTTGCATTATTGCCTTGGATTAGATATACTAAGAGAGCTGTGACATGATAGCAATGAAGCGCGAGGTTGCCGTCGAGAATGACGGGTTTTCCGTGGAGCGAATGTCAAGTTAGGAAACTGGCGACAAGTCACTGTAC
>OHAU01000369.1_pt1 | contig 64863 bp, 50 predicted proteins | sample 1577181 | NCBI WGS metagenome assembly OHAU01 (sample SAMEA3541472, study PRJEB24748) | human gut metagenome | biome: human gut; feature: human-associated habitat; material: faeces | place: China | collected 2012
AGTTATCACTTTTTAAGAGAATTATTTTTACAAAACTAAAAGGATTTATCGAAAATCTGCCATAACTGTCCCAAAAGAGCAACTACTTCTCTACTTAATTTTATACTGAAGCCTTTATCGGTACTGCTGACGTATCATTATTATTGAGTATTTTTTTTAGTAGACAGTAAATATATGCAGATAAACTTGGCTATTCCGCTAAAAACAGATAAGTTTGCAGCTGAAAATTATAATTATACAAGTAAACAAGTAACTATGAGAATTAACCAGACAGCAACTTTGTTGCTGCTTTCTGTAAATTCAAGTAAACAGAAAAAGAAGAGAAAGGATAATGTTGAGTTTCATTTTGCACCCACACAGATAAACCCTATTACCCACTTGTTACAACAAAAGCTACATTATGGGCAACGCTGTGCGCATTTCTTCTAAAAGAAAAGACAGTTATAAAAGGTATGACAAAGCAAATAGAATTAATAATTAGCAATACAAATAAAATACTGTTAAATAATACAATACAGAGGAGGAAGTGTATAATAAATATTAAATTGTTAAGTTATCTTAACTAATAGATTTGCTTTTATCCTTATTTATTAGTATATTTGCGATGCAAAATCTAAATAAAAACTAAATATGTATAATAATTTGAATGTAAAAATTCACGTTATGTGCACAAGTTACTTAGCTCTTTTAGCATATATCAGTCTAATCTTTAAATATTAATTTCATATCAAATAAAACCTTGAAAAGTATGGATTTTAAAAAGACAATCTTTCCCCTATTCTTAGGTGGAATTCTTCTTTGCCTGTTCTCTTGCGCAAAGGAAGACGAATTTGAGTTGCCAACATTGGTTCTTTCAGAAAACAGTGTAACTTTTGACAAAGGAGTTGGTGAAAGAAACATCAGCGTAACTACTAACCAAAGTAACTGGATTGCCTCATCTCCTCAAGAGGGTGATTGGGTGTCGGTGCTTCAAGATGGCAACATACTGAAAATAAAAGTTGCTGAAAACAAGATGGGTACCGACCGCACAAGCTACGTTCTCGTGAATGCCAACGGTGCTACTGGTAAGGTAGAAGTAAAACAAAGCGCAGCCGATGTGGTGCTTGATATTACACCAACAGCAATTTATCTTCCTCAGATGGGTGGAGAAAAGGTGGTTGATGTTACAACCAATTCATCGGTTTACGACATTACAACCAGCGAAGAAGTAGATTGGCTTAAGATAATGAAACGTGATGAAGAGATAAAATTGATTGCCAAGCGTAACGATACTTATCAGAAACGTGAGGTAAAACTATATGCAAAGAGTGGCAGCGAGACTCGTGAAATCGTTGTTTCACAGTCGGGCATACAACGTTATATCCTTCCAATCAACCCAGGTATGCCACAAGATGCCCACAAAATTATGGAATACGAACTTGAACGTGGTAGCTACTTGCGCGATTATCAAACTGCCATGCCAGGCTTTGGACTTGAGGAAATGTACACATTCATTACCCCATCGCCAATATTTACCTTGATACAGTATTGTAGCCCTGACGGCGTTACGTCTTCGCAGATTGTTACAGTTGGCGACGGACTCGATGCCGTAGAAGCCGTTAAGAATAAAGCATTCGAGAAATTCCTCACCGACAGCGGATATGTACGCACCAATTCTGAATCAGACAGAGAGTACACGAACGAGAAAGAGCTTATGTCGTTGAAGATTTATATATCTGAAAAGCCCGGTAACCAAGGTGTAAACCTTACATTCAAGCCAATTACAAAGCAGATTGGAGAATACAAGACTTTTGAGAAAATGCCTTACTATCCAATTGAACTCTTGCAGGTAGCAACAGTAAAGGTACCTGAAGTTGAGCAATTTGAAAAGAATGCAGGAAGCAAAGAAGAAGAACGCAGTTATAACGAATTTAAGAAGACTGAAGTTTCACAGCTTCAATACACGCTGAAGGCAAATGCAGACCCAAGTGCTGCTTATGGACGTATCCACATTTTCTATACAACCGATAAGGACGGAAAGGCTCCTGAAAAACTTGGAAGCGTACAGATTGGTGCTCTTCTCTTCAAGGATACCAGCCTTGGTTTATGGAAGTACGGAAACAAATGGATTGTAACGAAAGAGCTCCAGAAGAAACTTGGAGAAGAAGGATTCTCTTTCCTTCGTTCTGTAGACAACACCCACTTCTTTGCTCGCGAACGCGACCATCTGCTCATTGCTGTTACATCTGTAGTAGACAACAACGTTCCTATTCTCGCATTACTTTACAACTACGACGAGGCAGTATTCAACGGAGGCAGCAAGGGCTTGAAGGCTCAAGGGAAGATGATGAAGAACTTTATGAAAGTAAAGAAAGTGTTGAAGTTTTAATTAAGTGGTTATACCTTATTTAAATTTTATTCGATATGCGTATAATGAATTTATATAAACTGCTGCGACTCTCATCTGTATGCCTGCTATTAGCAATGGTGGCAGGCTGCGCCGAGAGTGTCGATTTCGAACAACCGCAGCTGAGCGTCTCTGAAAAGGAGATAAAGTTTACCAATCAGATTGGCGAGAAGACCATTACAGTGAACACGAACTGTAAGGAATGGATTGCAACAACTCCCAAGAATTGGATACACATCACCCAGAACGGAAACGAGTTTGTCATAAAAGTTGATGCCAACACGAGTGGAACGGAAAGAAGCAGCTACATTCTTGTAGATGGCGGTTTGGCTGTTGAAAAGATAATGGTAAACCAAAGTGCTGCCGACCTTTCGTTGGAAATTGCCAATGGTGAAATTATCCTGCCACAAGCAGGAGGCACAACCATTGTGGACGTGAACTTGGAAAGTAATATGTACGAAATAGTTCAGAGCGAAAAACCTGATTGGTTGCAGATTATCAAGAAGAAGAATGCCTTGAAGTTCATTTCCAAGACAAATTACAGTGCAATAGAAAGAAGCATAACGCTTACAATATCAAATGCAGGAAAGAATAAAGAGGTGGTTGTAAAACAACCAGGTGTGGCTACTTTCATATTGGCATGCAACCCTGGTGCCCCTTTCAGTCTTCATAAGATGATGGACTTTGAGTATCGCCGTGGAAGTTTGCTTTCAGAGTATGGTGCCCCAGACCCTCAATTAGGATTGTACGAGGAAAGTTATACTTTCAAGACACCGTCACCTTTATTCAAGGAAGTATTCTATGTTCACGACACACAATACTTTATGCCTACCCGTATCTTCACACGTTCACTGACCAGAGAAGGTGTTGAATCTGTGAAAACACAGGCTTTCCAAGACTTCGTAAAAGCCAATGGATATGTAAGAGATACAAAGGACCCTAACCACTACGTCAATGAGAAAGAGCTTATAACGATGGACGTAGATATTTTGGAAAGTAACAACAGTGTCGTGTTATTCTTCTATCAGATGCACATTCAAGACAAAGAATACGAGACATTCAAAGAACTTCAAGTTGGTCCGCTCCATCTTCTGAATAAAGCAGACCAAAAAGTCAGTGCAGTAGAAGACTACGAAAAGAGCCAGAACAGCGAAGAAGTTAAACGACAGATTTCTAAGAACAGGGAAATCGAGGCTATCGTCTACAAGACAACAGACCCAATATTGGTAACTCGCACATACTTCTTCTACACCCGTGGTGGAGAACATCCTGCTCCAAAAGAAATGGTGGGAAGTGTTGAACAGTATAGCCTGAGCTTCAGCCAACCGAACTTAGGTATATGGCAACATGGTAAAGAATGGTTTATAACGCGTGAGTTTGACAAGTTGCTTACTTCAAATAACTTTGAGTTTGTAGGCTATACTGGCAAGTTCCACGTCTATGCCCGTCGCTCTGATTATCTGACATTAGCTATCTCTGGCGAAAAGTTTGCCGATGTGAATGATGGACAGCCAGTAATGCAAATCGGCGTACTTTACAAACCGAATGTATTTGCTGGAAGCAAGCAAGAAACGCTGGCAAAGGTAGAGAGTATGCTTAAGAAACACAATCCAAGGAAATAATATTGAAAGGAATAGTAATGAAAAAATCTATTATATATATATGTGCGTGTGCAATCTTTGGTATGATGCTCACAACATCGTGTCAAGACAGCTTGGATTTGGACGCAACCAATTCCAATACACGCTCTGTTACCATTGACAAGGATATCTTTGCAGTAAAAGGCTGCATTAATGTAAAGTTGGCAAAGGGAACCAACCACGTTATACCAAGCTCTCCTAATGGAAACGTAGAGATGCAGAATGTACCTTCTGCAATGGCTTCAGCAATGAAATACTCAGGTGCCTACAAAATGGAAAGGGTTTTCAAGCCTGCAGGAATCTATGAAGCACGAACAGTGGCAGAAGGTCTTGACCGTTGGTACACCATCTATTTCGACGAAAGCAAAGATGTTTCAGCTGTGCTGCAACAGTTCAACAAAGTAAACGGCATAGAGTATGCAGAACGTGTTCTGCCCATTGAACGTCCAAAAGTTACAGCAAAACCCTATAATGGTTCAAGTGCGAGCGCAGAAATGAAAGGTGCTGCAGGTGTCTTTAATGACCCGTATCTTTCAAAACAGTGGCATTATTACAACGATGGTTCTGTAAGCGGACACGCAAAGAAAGGAGCTGACTGTAACGTAAAGCCTGTATGGGAAAAGTACACAGCAGGTAAGAGCAATGTTATTGTTGCCATTGTCGATGGTGGTATTGATGTTACCCACGAAGATTTGGTCGATAACCTCTACATAAACGAAAAGGAAAAGAACGGCCAACCAAATGTAGATGATGATGGTAACGGATTTGTAGACGACGTTTATGGTTACAACTTCGTAACAGCAGACGGTGTTGTCGGAGGTAAAATCGAACCTGACGACGACGGACACGGCACACACGTTGCTGGTACTGTTGGCGCACGCAACAACAACGGAAAGGGTGTTGCAGGCGTAGCAGGTGGCGATGGAACTGCAGGAAGCGGTGTACGACTCATGAGTTGCCAGATTTTCAGAAAGAAGAACGAGCAAGGCGATGCAGCGGCTGCCATTAAATACGCAGCAGACAATGGAGCAGTCATCTGTCAAAACTCTTGGGGATATTCATCAACAGCCAATGTTACTGAAATGCCGAGATTACTAAAAGAATCTATCGACTATTTCATCAAGATGGCAGGTTGCGATGCTGCAGGTCAGCAACGACCAGACTCTCCAATGAAGGGCGGTGTCGTTATATTCGCTGCAGGCAATGAGAACAAAGAGTTTTCTGCTTATCCAGCTTGCTATGCTCCCACTGTTTCTGTTTCGGCAATGGCTTGGGATTTCACCAAAGCAAGTTATAGTAACTTCGCTAAATGGGTTACCATTATGGCACCAGGCGGAGACCAAGAAACCTTCGGAACTGAAGGAGGTGTCTTAAGTACTATGCCAAAGGCTAAAGTTGCTTCAGGTTACGGCTATCTACAAGGAACGTCAATGGCTTGTCCACACGTATCTGGTATTGCAGGACTTATTGCATCGTACTTCGGAAAGCAAGGTTTCACCAATGAAGAATTGAAGACACGTTTGATTACTGCGTACAGACCTTTCAACATTGACGAAATAAATCCAATATTTAAAGGAAAGTTAGGTAAAGGATATATCGATGCTGAAGCAGCCTTCGAAACAGATACAAAGATTGCACCAGAGAAGGTTGGAACATTGACCCTTACGCCAGACTTCGTGGATATTACTGCCGAATGGAGCATCGCAAAAGATGAGGATAAGACCGCAGCATTCTATAGATTGTACATCAGTCCCAACGACCTGACAGCTGATAATCTCAAGGATATGAACTATCAGGAAATAAATGGTGTGGGGCACAATTTAGGCGAAACACTTAAGTTTACTTTCGACAATCTTAAAGATAACAAGACGTACAGCGTTGCCGTAGTAGCAGTAGACCGTTGGGGTAACCTCTCAGAACCTGCTATTCAGAAATGTACAACGAAACTCAACCACGCTCCAGAAGCTACCGATTTCCCAGAAGGTGTTATCGAATTGAACAACAATGACCGAAAGATTTTCAGCTTCAAAGTTGCTGACCCTGATGGGCACGAATGGGATTTAAAGACTACTGGCGAGACCAAAGGCGTATCGTACACAGTAAACAAATCTACTGTAACCGTTACAATCGTCCCCGTTCTTGAAGCTGGCAGCTACACTTGTACGTTTGTTTTCTCAGACGACTTAGGAGCAAAATCAGAGAAGAGCTTTACATTTAAGATTTTCAAGTATATGCCTCCAAAGTTGGAGAATCCATTCGACAACTATATAATAGGATTAGACGAAGGTGCTGTGAACATTCCTTTGAAGGGACATTATACGAACAGTGGCAGCAATCCGCTTTCTTATAAAGCCAATGTTTCAAACGGCAACATCGCCACAGCTGAAATAAGCAACGACGTTCTTCAGCTAAAGCCATTGGGAAAGGGTATAACCCGCATTAGCATTCTTGCATCAGACGGACACCAAACCTCTTCTGAAGGTTCTTTCCAAATTCGTGTCGTTGAGAAAAAGTCTGCTCCTGTTTATGCAGTTTATCCGATTCCAGTGAAGAAAGACATCAACGCTCTGCTCAATCCTGAAGTAAAACAGGCAGAGTTTGTTATCAGTTCTACCGTAGGGGAGCAAGTAATAAAAGCTACCGTAACTCCAGACAAGAACAACGTAGCTACGCTTGACCTTGCCAAACTGCACCCTGGAACTTACAAACTTACCGTACATACGAGTAAGGGCAAATACACTCAAATGTTCATTAAACGATAATTACAACGAGTATGAAGTCAAAACACATCATCATAATTGCTTGCGCAGCACTTTTCGGTGCTACGCAGGCTAATGCCCAAGGGCAGACTCTTCCTATATTAACTGCAAATACCGATGCAAGAACAGCTGCTATGGGCAATGCCTCGGTAGCTGCTGAGGGAATGTACTTATACAATAATCCTTCTGCACTCTTCGGTGTGGATAAGAAATTTACAGCAGATGCTTCTGCTTCCATATACGAAAAGGAAGAAAGCATTGAAGGAACATTCGGACTATACACAGCCACTGTGGGCTATAAGTTTGCCAAGCGACACGCAGCATTTGCTGGTTTCCGCTATGCAGGTGGACTAAAGTTCAAAGGTTCTAATATGCTTGGAGAGCCAACCAAAGAGTACAAGCCCTACGATTGGACCATCGACTTTGGGTATGCCTATATGATAGGTAAAGGCTTTTCAGCCTATGCAACGGGAAATATCATATTTAGCCACCTCTCAAAAAATGCCAATGGTGGCGCATTTACCGTAGGAGCTTCCTATCAGAACAACGATATGACGATAGCAAACAAGCCTGCAAATTTCATGGTAGATGCCAAGGTAGCTGCAATAGGTCCTAAACTCGATTACGGCAACGGCTACAAGGCTTCAATGCCAACACACGTTGCAGTAGGTGGAGCATTATCGGTTGATATGGCAGACAAGCACCAAGTCGGTGCAGCATTGTCTACACGATACTTCTTCCAGCCATCAGAGTCTAAGGTATTCATGGTTGGCGGCGGACTCGAATACACCTATAATAATATGGTGTCGGTGCGGGCAGGTTACGAATATGGCGACCACAACCTCAGCCACTTTACCATGGGTGCAGGCGTTAAGTATCTCGGACTGCGTATAAACGGAGCTTATATGCTGAAAACAGTTGATGCTGGAAGCAGCTATTGCACCGTTGGTCTTGGATATGATTTCTAAAATAAAATGAATGAATTATTTATTTATCTAATCTAAAAATATAGAATTATGAGAAAAACTTTATTTTCTATCTGCGCATTAGCACTGAGCCTCACGGCTTCAGCACAGATAGTAGACACACCAAAAGGAAAATTAATCGATAATATGTACCGTAGCAGCGACTCTTGGGTAAAGAAAGGCTGGACAGGCACAGACCTCGGTAGATACGAAGGTTTGGTTTCTAAAATAGTGGAAGGCGAAGATGGTTGCCTTTACATTTACAACCCTCTTTCAGGACTTAACAGTAAGTCTTGGTTGAAATTAGAAAAGGTCAGCGACGGAAAGTACAAGGCAAAGCTACCTCAAGTAATCCACAAGGACAACAGTGGCGACGACGATGAGGATTCGGGCAACTCTGAACGTATATTCACGCTTAACCGTATGTCAATCAAAGACAACAACAAGTACGAAGTTGTTGTAGCAGGCAAGAACTATATGGAGTACACTTGGGACGGTTCTACACTTACGATGTTAGGAGTTGGTTCTAAGGACGAAATATTGGGAATGGTAGACAACAAGAATATGTGGGAAAGTCGTTACGGCGACTGGGCTGTTACTATCCAACCTCTCACCGACAAGCTTGTTACACCTCCTGCTTCGGCTGCCAAAAAACAGTACACGCTTACTTGCAAGGGTGAAACATCTCCACGCATTATCGAGGCTGCAATCGACGGTAACGACATTTACTTGAAAGGAATTTCGAAAAGCAAGAAACTTGCCGACATTTGGGTGAAGCTTACAAAAGACGGCAACAAGGCTGTTATGCTTACAAACCAGTATCTTGGCAAGGCTGTAAAAGAAGATTTCTTGAAGTATTCGAGCGACCCATCAGAGTATCACGCTTTCGCAGCAGCATACAACGATGCTACAACCATTGCCGAAAAGCTCGAATTTAACATCAATAGCACAACGGGTGCGTTCACCAACGACAAGATACTCAAGATTATAATGGGTAAGAGCAGTGCGAAGAATACTCCGACAGAAGACCTCGAAAATCTTGAAAACTTGGTTCTGACTCCATACCATCAGAAGGCAGCCAAGCCAGAAACGCCAAAGTTGCACTACTGTTCGGCTGTTGAAAGCTACGACTACTCTATGACCACCATTACATTGGCTTTCTATGTAAAGAACGCAGATGTTGATGGCAACTACCTCGACCCCGCCAAGATGTACTATAATGTCTACATTGGTGATAACACAGAACCTTTCGAGTTCAAGAAATCTCAATACTTCTACATTGATAACGATATGATTAACATTCCTTTCAACTATCAAGACAAGAAGAATGAAGACATTAAGATAGCAGACGACCAGCGTCTGTTGCACTTCTACGACTCTTCTATAAAGAAGCTTTCGGTAGTAATGGTATACGAGGAAGATGGCAAGAAGTATTCAAGCGACCCACTGACTACCGAAGTAATCTATGCAGGTATCGAGAATGCCACCGTTAACGACAACGCCACCGAGAAGTACTACTCAGTAGATGGTTACAGACTGCAGCACTTGCAGAAAGGTCTGAACATCGTGAAGTATTCTAACGGAACAACCAAGAAGGTTTTCGTAAAGTAATGAGTTACTTCTCATTCGGTTATCATTAAACTTACATAACAAGGGCGTACCTGAATTTCAGGTGCGCCCTTATTGTTTCCATACGTGCCAAAGAGGGCATAACGGCATACAATAAAATCGGTTTTCAGTCGTTTATATAAGCGTTATGCAATGGACAGATAGAATAAGGCAGGTAAAGATAATTCTTGTTGTGGCGGCAATTGCAATTGCAGTTGTGTCGTTGGTAGCATCGAATATCCTTACGAAAGATTTGGCTCGGCAGGAACGCACTAAGATGGAAGTGTGGGCAGAGGCGATGCGCGCACTGAGCCAAGCCGACGAAAATACCGACCTTGCATTGGTTCTGAAAGTGCTCAACGACAACAATACCATTCCCGTCGTGGTGCTCGACAACGATGAGAACGTAACCGACTTCCGCAACGTCGTTATCAATGCCAAGAACTATAAAGACAGTCTGTTGTACGTGTCGGCTATGGCTAAACGCCTGAAAAGCAACAAGCAAAACATAAGAATACAACTTTCTGACGCTTCAAACGAATATATCGACGTGTGTTACGATGATTCGCTGATGCTGAAACGACTGGCACTCTATCCCTACGTGCAGTTGGGCGTGGTAATGCTCTTCGTCGTAGTGGCTATTTTTGCCCTCCTTACATCGAAGCGGGCAGAGCAAAACAAGGTCTGGGTAGGGCTTAGCAAAGAAACAGCCCACCAGTTGGGCACCCCCATTTCGTCGCTTATGGCGTGGACTACCATATTAAAGGAAACCTATCCTGACGACGATTTGCTGCCCGAAATGGACAAAGACGTGAAGCGGTTGCAACTCATTGCCGACCGTTTCTCAAAAATTGGCTCGCTGCCCGAAGCCGTTCCAGTGAGTCTGAGCGAAGTGCTCGACCACGTTATCGAGTATATGGACCGCCGCACATCGAAGACAATCCAGCTGATAAAAGTATTTCCTGCCGACGATATTATTATCCGCCTCAATGCTTCGCTATTCGAATGGGTGATAGGAAACCTCTGTAAAAATGCGGTCGATGCCATGGGCGGCGAGTCGGGAACTATTACGTTACGTGTAGAAACCGTTGGCGAACGTGTTATAGTAGAGGTCAGCGACACGGGCAAAGGCATAAAGAAGAAAGATATGCGCAATGTATTCCGCCCCGGATTCACCACCAAAAGCCGTGGTTGGGGCTTGGGGTTAAGCCTTGCCAAACGCATCGTGGAAGAATACCATAACGGTAAAATCTTTGTGAAAAGTTCCGAATTGGGCAAGGGAACCACATTCAGAATAGAACTGAAATCAAACGAATAATCCTTATTATTTGTAGGTACATTTCCTCTTTATCATCAAAAGGAAATGCCGAAATTCCGCTTCCGTTTTGTAAAGATAATTCTGTTAAAAAGTGATAACTGCGCTTTGACATTGCAAAAGCGTAGGTTTTGCGATGCAAAAGAGCCGCTTTTACCGTGCAAAACCTACGCTTTTGGAACGCAAAACAATAGGTTTTGCAACACACTGATAACAAGCGAGTTAAGTAAAAGATGTTTCTTTGAAAAATATTTACACCTTTATTGCCTTCTTTCCACCTATAAAATAAAATATGTGAAGTTGTCGCTATAAAACTTATTGCGAATAGCCAAATATATAATTTTTGCTTTTAATTTGCTTAATATCAGAAAAATATTCGTAACTTTGCACACCGATTATGGACTTGGATATCCTTAAAATAGATTTGAAGGGTCTTGCCGACGGCTTGAATAGCTTCGAGTTCGACCTTGACGATACTTACTTTAAGGCAGTTGATGCTCCCGAAGTGAGTCGCGGAAACGTGCACGTTTCGTTGAAGATAGTACGCACGCAGAACGATTACTTCACACTCGATTTCCACGAAAAAGGAACGGTTGTACTGCCGTGCGACCTTTGTTTGGACGATATGGAGCAACCTATCGAGACGCAACAGCGTCTTGAAGCTAAGTTTGGAAACGCATACTCAGAAGACGACGACCTTGTTACGGTGGCCGAGAACGAAGGAATACTCGATGTTTCATGGTTCGTCTACGAATTTATACTTCTTGCTCTGCCTATCAAGCATGTGCATGCACCTGGAAAATGCAACCCTGCTATGATAAGAGCCCTTGAGGAACACTCTGCCGCCCGAAGCGGTTCGGAAGACGAGAAACCTATGGATTCGCGCTGGGAAGCCCTATTAAAATTGAAAAAATAAAAAATATTAAACGTTTAAAGAATTATGGCACATCCTAAAAGAAGACAGTCAAAGACTCGTACACTCAAAAGAAGAACTCACGATAAAGCAGAAGCTCCAACATTGGCAGTATGCCCTAATTGCGGAGATTACTACGTTTACCACACAGTTTGCGCAAGTTGCGGCTACTACCGTGGTATGGTTGCTATCGAACACGAAACTGAAGAGTAAACGAGAATGGAGAAAATAAATGCCATTATCACTGGTATCGGCGGCTATGTGCCCGATTATGTCCTCACCAACGAGGAACTGTCGCGTATGGTCGATACCACCGATGAATGGATTATGGAACGTGTGGGCATCAAGGAACGCCGAATCTTAACCGAGGAGGGACTTGGTACAAGCTACATGGCGCGCAAGGCGGCAAAGCAGCTCTTGGAGAAAACAGGAGCCGACCCCGACAGCATTGATGCACTTATCGTTACAACAACAACTCCAGACTATAAATTTCCATCAACCGCCTCTATCGTTATAGGCAAGTTAGGCTTGAAGAATGCCTTTGGTTTCGACTTCTCTGCCGCTTGCTGCGGATTTCTTTATACGCTCGACGTAGCTTCAACGATGATTCAGAGCGGACGCTATAAGCGCATTATCATTATAGCTGCCGACAAGATGTCATCGATTGTAGACTATACAGACCGTCAGACGTGTGTATTGTTTGGCGATGGTGCGGCAGCAGTTCTTGTTGAAGGAACTACCGAAGAAAACGTTGGCGTACAGGATTCTTTCCTTCGTACCGATGGCAAGGGTCTGCCATTCCTGCACATGAAGGCAGGTGGCTCTGTCTGTCCTACATCTCAGTTTACGGTAGACCGTCGCTTACACTATCTCTATCAAGAGGGACGCACGGTTTTCAAGTATGCTGTAACAAGCATGAGCACCGACGTTATGGAAATTTTGAAGCGCAACAACCTCTCAGAAAGCGATGTTGCGTGGGTTGTTCCACACGAAGCTAATCTCAGAATCATCGAAGCTGTGGCAAAGCGTGCCAATGTTCCATTGGAAAAAGTGATAATCAACATTCAGCACTATGGCAACACCAGTGCTGCAACCATTCCACTTGCACTTTGGGACGAGGAAGCTAAGCTGAAGAAAGGCGACAACATTGTATTCACAGCCTTTGGTGCAGGCTTTGTTCACGGCGCATCTTACTACAAGTGGGCATACGACGGAGCTTCTGCAGTGGCAAAGAAATAAAATTCTTAGTTCGTATATAACAAAAGATTAACGCATCTTTCTTTGCAAACAAAGATAGGTGCGTTTTTTAATTCAAAGATATGCACAAAGCTGGATTTGTAAACATAGTAGGCAACCCCAACGTGGGTAAAAGCACGCTGATGAACCAACTCGTCGGCGAGAAAATCAGTATTGCAACATTCAAGGCACAAACTACTCGCCACCGTATTATGGGCATTGTGAATACGGAAGACATGCAAATCGTGTTCTCCGATACGCCCGGTGTGCTGAAACCGAACTACAAGATGCAGGAAATGATGCTGCAATTTTCGGAGTCAGCCCTTGCCGATGCCGACATTCTGCTCTATGTTACCGACGTTATAGAGAAGCCGGAAAAGAACACAGACTTCTTGGAGAAGGTGGCAAAAATGCAAATTCCAGTTATCTTGCTCATCAATAAAATCGACGAAAGCGACCAAAAGACACTCGTTGCTCTTGTTGAAAAGTGGCACGGACTGCTGCCCAAGGCGGAAATACTGCCTATTTCGGCAAAGAACAAGTTTGGCACAGACACGTTGATGAAGCGCGTTAAAGAGCTGTTACCCGAGAGTCCGGCTTACTTCGACAAAGACCAGCTGACCGATAAGCCTGCAAAGTTCTTTGTATCGGAGATTATCCGAGAGAAAATTCTTCGCTATTACGACAAGGAAGTGCCCTACTCTGTTGAAGTTGTGGTAGAGCGTTTCAAGGAAGACGAAAAGAAAATACACATCAATGCTGTCATCTATGTGGAGCGCGACAGCCAGAAGGGCATCATCATCGGGCATCAGGGACAGGCATTGAAGAAGGTTTCTACCGAGGCACGAAAGAGCCTTGAGAAGTTCTTTGACAAGAAAATATACTTGGAAACCTTTGTTAAGGTGGACAAGGACTGGCGCAACTCACAGAAGGAGCTGGGCAATTTCGGCTACAATCCAGAATAAGGAAAGAAGCCAAACGAAACAACAAGCAACGCCCTGACTGTATGTAGGGCGAACTCTCGCACAGTGCGAGGGCTGGAGACGTGGTCATCTTCGGCAAATATTCATAAGGTGCAGACCTCACCTTGACCCCTTGAGATGTTTCTCAGCGTGGGAAAGACCATCAATAAATGGCAAATTTAGTAGCAATCGTAGGCCGCCCCAACGTGGGTAAGTCTACACTTTTCAACCGATTAACCCAAAGCCGCCGTGCCATTGTCAGCGATACGGCAGGCACAACGCGCGACCGCCAATACGGAAAATGCCAATGGAACGGACGCGAATTTTCAGTTGTCGATACTGGTGGCTGGGTTGTTAATTCCGACGACATATTCGAAGATGCTATCCGCAAGCAGGTTTTAGTGGCTACGGAAGAGGCAGACTTGGTGCTTTTTGTTGTCGATAACGAAACGGGAGTAACCGACTGGGACGAAGATGTGGCACAAATCCTTCGCCGCACGAAGCTCCCTATAATCCTTGTTGCCAATAAGGTAGACAACAGTGGCGAATACTATATGTCGGCAGACTTTTACCGTTTAGGTCTTGGCGACCCTGTTTGCATCAGCGCACAGACAGGCAGCGGAACGGGAGACCTGCTCGACTTGCTCCTTGAGCGTATGAAAGACGTGCCCGACGAAGGACTTGAAGATGAAATTCCACGCTTTGCCGTCGTTGGACGCCCTAATGCTGGCAAGTCGAGCCTCATCAATGCCTTTATCGGCGAGGACCGCAACATCGTTACAGAGATAGCTGGCACAACGCGCGACAGCATCTACACGCGTTACAACAAGTTCGGTTTCGACTTCTATCTTGTTGATACAGCGGGTATCCGCCGCAAGAACAAGGTAACAGAAGACCTTGAGTTCTATTCCGTCATGCGCTCTATTCGCAGCATTGAAAACTCTGATGTGTGTATTCTGATGATTGATGCTACGCGCGGAATTGAGGCGCAGGACATGAATATCTTCCAGTTAATTCAGCGAAACAACAAGAGTTTGGTGGTAGTTGTAAACAAATGGGACCTTGTAGAGAGCAAAGACCAAAAGGTAATCAAGACTTTCGAGAATGCCATTCGCGAGCGTATGGCTCCGTTTGTAGACTTTCCCATCATCTTTGCATCGGCACTCACCAAGCAACGCATCTTCAAGATACTCGATGTAGCAAAGCAAGTGTATCTGAACAGAAACATGCACATTGGCACAACCAAACTCAACGAAGTGCTGTTGCCCATCATAGAGGAAACGCCTCCACCATCGGTAAAGGGCAAATACATCAAGATAAAATACTGTTCGCAATTGCCCAACACGCAGATACCATCGTTTGTGTTCTATGCAAACCTGCCGCAGTACGTGAAAGAATCCTATCGCCGCTTCTTGGAAAACAAGATACGCGAGCGTTGGAACCTCAACGGTTGTCCAATCAACGTGTTTATACGTCAGAAGTAAACATTTATAGAAGTATGAAACAACTACTTTATGCCCTGTTCCCTGCAGTTCTTCTACTTTCCTCTTGCAGCGAAAAGAAGGAAACAGACCACGGTGCGATAGCGGCAGAAGCTGCGAAACACTATTACGAAAATCTTATTTCGGGCAAATACAAACAATTCTTAGAAGGTATGAACCTGCCCGACAAACTGCCTGAAAGTTACGAACGCCAAATGCTTGAGAACTTCAAAGCGTTTGCCAAACGACAAGACAAACAGCGTAAAGGCATAAAGAAAGTAAGCATTCGGAATGTAAAGTTCTTTGCAAAAGACAGCACGGCAAGTGCTTTCCTCTTACTGCATTACGGCGACAGCACCACCGAAGAAGTGGTTGTTCCGATGCTTAAAAGGCGCGGTTTATGGTATATGCGCTAACGTTATCATTATAATAGAAACCAAACAACGAATGCCGTTTATCCCCAAAGAGGATAAGCGGCATTATTGTTTCAGCAAGCCGATGAAATAAAAGACACCGAGCAAACCACAAAGAGCTCGCGAACTTTTTCCAAAAAGATATTGAGTATTTTTCAGAAAGCTGGCGAGCTTTTTATAAAGACATATATAGTATTCTATTAAAAGATACCGAGCGAACTGCTGAAAGATACCGAGCAAACTATTGAAAGATACCGAGCGAACCACCGAAAGATACCGAGCAAACAATAAAAAGCTCCTAAGCTTTCCGACGAAAGCTTAGGAGCTTTTAAAGTTATATTTCTACAGTAATGCAGTTTACTTGACTTCTTCGTTCTCTACTTCTTTCACTTTCTTGAACAAATCGGACGCAAACACAAGGTCGTTCAGCTTCTTGTTGTTAGCCGACAGCACTGTTTCCTTGTTGCCCTGCCACTCTGCTCTTCCGTCGGCAATGAAGACTATATTCTCGCCAATGCCCATCACGGAGTTCATATCGTGGGTGTTGATGATGGTCGTAATATTGAATTCCCTTGTAATATCCGACAAAAGTTCGTCGATTACCAACGATGTCTTAGGGTCGAGCCCAGAGTTTGGCTCGTCGCAAAACAAGTATTTAGGGTTCATTACCACCGCTCGCGCAATGGCAACACGCTTCTGCATACCACCCGATATCTCTCCCGGATATTTGTTTTCTGCTCCCGTGAGGTTCACACGGTCGATACACTTCTGCGCCTGCCTATCGCGCTCTTTCGGAGTCATATCCGAAAACATATCAAGCGGAAAGCGGACGTTCTCGAAAACGGTGAGCGAGTCGAACAAAGCAGAGCCTTGGAAAATCATTCCCATCTCTCTTCGCATCAAAATCTTTTCCTTTTTGCTCATCATTACGAAGTTGCGGCCGTCGTATAACACCTCGCCGCGTGTCGGTTCAAGCAGTCCGACAAGGCATTGCACCAACACCGTCTTTCCCGCACCACTCTGTCCGATGATAAGATTGGTCTTACCATCTTCAAACTTCGTGTTTATATCGTGAAGAACTTCTTTGTTTCCAAACGATTTATATAGGTTTTTAACTTCTATCATATTTGTTTATGCCGATTAAGAAAAGGTGTCGTGTTAGCTTAAAAGTTGTGTCAGGAACACATCGCTGAACAGAATCAGCACGCTGGAACTTACCACCGCATTGGTTGAAGACGTGCCCACTTCTACCGAACCGCCTTTCACCGTATAGCCAAAGAACGACGACACACTCGCAATAATGAAGGCAAAGAAAAGGCTCTTTGTGATACTCATATACATAAACCACGGGTTGAAGTCGTGCTGAAGCCCCGCTGTCAGGTCTACTGGTGTAATAATGTGGGCGACGTAAGCAGTTGCGTATGCTCCCACGATACCCATTGCAGCAGAAAAGACAACCAAGAAAGGCATAATCGTAATAAGTCCTGCAATCTTCGGCAGTATCAAGTAGCTGGCAGAGTTAATGCCCATAATCTCCAAAGCATCGATTTGCTGGGTAACGCGCATCGTGCCTAATTCCGAAGCAATGTTCGACCCCACCTTTCCAGCAAGGATAAGACACATGATACTCGACGAAAATTCAAGCAACATAATTTCGCGCGTAACGTATCCCGATACCCAAAGAGGCATCCACGGACTTTGAACGTTCAGTTTTATCTGTATGCAGATAACGGCTCCAATGAAGAACGAAATAAGCAAGACGATGCCAACGGAATCGACACCAAGCTGCGACATCTCCTTGACATATCGCTTTAAAAACATACGGAAACGTTCAGGACGACTGAATGCACGCCCCATTAAAAGCAAGTATTTGCCGAAAATTGTCAGCCAATTGAATATAAGCATTGTTCTTTGTTTATCTATGCAGATGCAAAAGTAACCAAAATCCGCTAAAAAACTGCAATATAAACCATTGTTTTAATCAATATCAATGATATTAGCATTTATTTTACTACTTTTGCAACACAGAAACAAAATAGCAAATGCTCGACACTGAAAACATAATCATTGAACCCGAAAGCGATAAAAGCAGCGTTCTTCGCACCGAAGGACTCGTGAAGCGATACGGCAAACGCACCGTTGCCAACGGCGTAAGTATCAATGTGCGACAAGGAGAGATTGTTGGCTTGTTGGGTCCGAACGGCGCAGGCAAGACGACATCGTTCTATATGACCACTGGCTTGGTAGTTCCAAACGAAGGACACGTTTATATTGATGAGCAGGAAATCACCAATTATCCTGTTTACAAGCGTGCCAAGGCTGGCATCGGCTACTTGCCGCAGGAGGCAAGCGTATTCCGAAAGATGAGCGTCGAAGACAATATTATGAGCGTGTTGGAGATGACGAAGCTCACCAAGCAGCAGCGCATAGAAAAGATGGAAAGCCTTATCAAGGAGTTCCGCTTGGAGAAAGTACGCAAAAACCTTGGCGACCGTCTTTCGGGAGGCGAACGACGCAGATGCGAAATAGCACGCTGCCTGGCGATAGACCCTAAGTTCATTATGCTCGACGAGCCTTTTGCAGGCGTAGACCCTATTGCGGTGGAAGACATTCAGCACATTGTCTGGCGACTGAAGTTCCGCAACATCGGCATTCTAATTACCGACCACAACGTGCACGAAACACTGAACATTACCGACCGTGCCTACTTGCTCTTCGAAGGACAGATACTTTTCAAGGGAACACCCGAAGAATTGGCTGCCAACAAGATTGTGAAAGAAAAGTACTTGGGTACGGAATTTGTGCTGCAAAAGAAAGATTTCCAACTCTTGGACGAACGCAAGCGAGCAAAAGAAGCAGACGGAGAATAAGGTGCAGAAGCCAAAAAGGTGTTCATAAATCCTACTTATAACAAATCAAAACAACAATAAAATAAATGGCAACAGTAGACGACAAGAAGATTATCTTCTCAATGGTGGGAGTTTCAAAGATTATCCCACAAAATCAAAAACAAATTCTGAAGAACATTTACCTCTCGTTCTTCTATGGTGCCAAGATAGGTATCATCGGTTTGAACGGTGCCGGTAAGTCCACGTTAATGAAGATTATTGCGGGCATTGAGCAACCAACATCGGGCGAAGTGGTGTTCAGCCCCGGCTATTCTGTAGGTTATCTGCCACAGGACCCACCGCTGAACGAAGAGAAAACCGTCAAGGAAAACGTACAAGAAGGCGTACAGCACGTTTACGACGCGCTCCGCGAATACGACGAAATCAACGTGAAGTTCGGTTTGGAAGAGTATTATGGCGACCCCGACAAGATGGATAAGCTGATGCAACGCCAAGCCGAAGTGCAGGATATTATAGATTCTACCGACGCTTGGAACATGGACTCGAAGCTCGAACGTGCTATGGCAGCCTTGCGTTGCCCTGCCGGCGACCTTCCCGTAACCCACCTTTCGGGTGGTGAGCGTCGCCGTGTGGCACTCTGCCGCCTATTGTTGCAAAAGCCCGATGTGTTGTTGCTCGACGAGCCTACCAACCACTTGGACGCTGAAAGCATCGACTGGTTGGAGCAGCATCTGCAACAATACGAAGGTACGGTTATTGCAGTTACCCACGACCGCTACTTCCTCGACGATGTTAGCGAATGGATTCTTGAACTCGACCGTGGCGAAGGCATACCTTGGAAAGGCAACTACTCTTCGTGGCTCGACCAGAAAACAAAGCGTATGGAGCAGGAAGAAAAGACAGCTTCCAAGCGCAGAAAGACGCTCGAACGCGAATTGGAATGGGTTCGCCTTGCACCAAAGGCACGTCAGGCAAAGGGTAAGGCTCGTTTGAACTCGTACGAGCAAATGCTCAACCAAGAGCAGAAAGAACGCGAAGAGAAACTCGAAATCTTCATTCCGAACGGTCCTCGCTTGGGCAACAAGGTTATCGAGGCACAGCACGTGCAGAAGGCATTCGGCGAGAAAGTTCTCTTCAGCGACCTCAACTTTATGCTTCCCCCTAACGGCATCGTGGGCGTGATAGGTCCGAACGGCGCAGGTAAAACCACACTCTTCCGCCTTATCATGGGCTTGGAAACGCCCGACAACGGCAGTTTCGAGGTGGGCGAAACCGTAAAACTCGCTTATGTAGACCAGCAACACAAGGACATAGACCCCAACAAGTCGGTTTACGATGTCATTGCACAAGGCAACGAAAACATAAGAATGGGCGGACGCGACGTCAATGCACGTGCTTACATCTCACGTTTCAACTTCTCAGGAACCGACCAAAGTAAACTTTGCGGAGTTCTTTCGGGTGGTGAGCGCAACCGCTTACAGCTGGCTTTGGCATTGAAACAGGAAGGAAACGTACTCTTGCTCGACGAACCTACCAACGACATCGACGTGAACACCCTGCGCGCATTGGAAGAAGGTTTGGAAAACTTTGCAGGTTGCGCTGTTGTAATCAGCCACGACCGTTGGTTCTTAGACCGCATCTGTACGCACATTCTTGCTTTCGAAGGCAATGGCGAAGTATTCTTCTTCGAAGGCACCTACTCTGAATACGAAATAAACAAGGCACGCCGCCTTGGCAACGAAGAAATAAAGAAAGGCCGCTACCGCAAGCTAATGGAAGACTAATCAGTTTTCATAGCGGGCAAAACAAATCACAAGATGGATAAAGCAGCATATAGTTTATATGGAAGTAGTCGCAAAAACAATAGAAAGCAGCAGTCCACCAAGTACTGACAGATATATACGAGAAAGTAATTTGGTAAAGGGTGCATCAAGTGGATGCACCCTTTTTTATATAAACTTACGCCATAACCTTAATACTACCTCACACGGCTGTTGGCTGTTTCTACTTTACTCATTGCAATATCTGCTTTCAGTACAGATAGCAGATGGATCTTATCATTCTCATCTTTCACGATACTTACGCCTTTAAAGAGTACATACTTATATATGAACACCATAAAAGTTCGTAAATACTGGACTGGTACTGCTATTACTTTTACAAATAACACAAACCAAAGGTATATTACTGTATAAATAAATCTGTTATTTTTCCTCACACTCTATATTCTTTAGATAGTCATATGCTTCCCAAATCAATCTATAGATTTCAAATTGATAATAATAACGCAATCCAATTGTAATTGGGATTAATAGTATAAAAATAACAACATATCCACAATGATGTATAGTATTATTCTGCTCCCAAATTGCAGAAAATGGATTATGTCCAAATCCAATAAAAATAAGATAGATCAGAATTATAAAAAGAAGGTTACGCATAAAGTTTTCCAATGCCTCAAGAATAGGAATATTCATTAACAAGCCTGCTTTAGCTACTTTGTAATATGCTTTTAAATATGTTTCTTTTAAATTTCCTTTCTTTACTATATTTCCATTTCCACAAGTTTTTTTTAACTCACACTCCTTAAGTGTCCAACAAGCCGTCAAACGTCTAATGAACGCTTGAAAAACGCAGCCAATAATAAATGCAACAATATAAAAAAATGGAGAGCTTATTGCTTCACATCGTGAAGGTATTAGAAACAATAATAACATACCTACAGATAGTTTGTTTAAGCTATCGTAAAAACTTAATCCAGAAATTGTATTCATAATATTTTAATTTAAATTTTCTATTTTAAATGATGAAAATGTTTATAAACATTTATCGTATACTTACTAAAGACAAAGATACTAAAACATTTTAAACATCAGATAATTTCTGTAAGTCTTTAATGCAATAATAGAGAAACAAACACCAACGATAGCAAACTTTGTATTGTATTTCCGGGTGGAGAGAGCATTATACAAGCAGTAAACAAGCTCTAAATCATAGTATAAGATTTGATTGGTGTACGTCAGAACAGATGCATCTTCTTTTTGTAAAATCCTTACTTTAGTCTAAAACATACTCTTCACTATGTTTCTGTTCTTTTTAAAATAAATATAGAAATATAAAATTACAGAACGTGTGGTATTTTCCCTGCTTGTTTTCTTCTTTTTCTTAGGGGATTGTATTATCTTTGTACGTAGAAAATAGAATTATCAAAGCTTTGAGAAGTTTTTATCAGAACTGTGGTAATAATTTATCTAAGCTTTAATAAGTATTTCTCAAAGCTTAGATAATTCAATGGAATGCGTATATAATTATGATTTTGTAGGTATCTAAATATGATTTTATACGTATCTAAACAGAAAAGGAAGCAAGAAAGAATTAAATAGAACAATATATGAGTGTAAATTACAAACTTATAAAGAATCACAGCAAGTCGGCGGAAAAGGCTGAGTACAGAGCTGTAACCGTAGAGAACCAAATGGTGGGACTGGAGCGTATAGGACAGAATATACAAGAAGCAACCACACTTACACGAGCTGACGTTATCGGAACGATTGCTGCTTTGAAAGACGAGATTGCCGACCAGCTGATGTCTGGCAACGGCGTACACCTCCTGGAATTGGCTACTTCTCGCTCGCCGTAAAGGGCAACGTGTACGAAGACCCGCGCACGCACCGCCATCGGCTGCGAAACGCCGAGGTTCGCACGGTGAAGTTCCGCCCCGACATTGAAATGTTGGACACCCTTCAACATACCAAGTTTGAGAACGTTACTTATCGGCACGGCACCTCTTCCGTGCCAACGGCAGAACTCACAGACAAGGCTCTCGACGATTTATTCTCCGCTAAGCCTTTCATCACGGTTGCCGACCTGCGCGATTACCTCAACCTTTCCTCTGTCAATGCCTACCGCATTACTGCCCGACTGGAACAGGAAGGTAAGCTCCGCGATGTCGGCTCACGCTACCGCAAGGCGTATGTGCGAGGAGAAAGCCAAGGCTAATAGGGGCTCATAGATGTCAGGAACGTGATAAATGATGCCCCCTATAATGGGTGTGCGTTGCTCGCAGTGTAGAACGAGGAGGGCAAGGGGGGCAATTTTGCCATAAAACATCTGCGGGACTACCTATTGAAAGGCAGTCCCGCAGATGTTTTTTGTGGTATGAGAAGTTTCTCAACCAAGCGGAAATATTCTACAAAATCTCTAAAACAGATTGCATACCTTCTATTTTCAGCAAACTGTCCTTGATGAGTTTGACATCTTCGCGGTCGTGAACACCCATATCAATAGTGCCTACAACGATTCCGTTGTCGCTCTTCAGCGTTATCTTGCGCATATTCATACCCAACTGGTCGGAAATTACTTTCGATATATCGAGCAATATGCCTCGGCGGTCTATGCCCCGCAGTTCTATTGTAGCATCGAAGAACAATTTCTTGTGCATATCCCACTTTGCATCGAGAATGCGCGAACCGAAGCTCGCTTTCAGTTTTGCAGCCACCGGGCACGCACGGTTGTGGATTTCGATGTGGGCGTTGTTGTCGATAAAGCCCATAGCGTCGTCGCCCGGAATAACGTGGCAGCAACTTGGGAAGATGTATCGAGCAATGTTGTCCTCGTTTATGAAGATTGGTTTCTTCTTGTTCAGGTCTTTATCAACGACGATTAAGCCTGACACTGCCTTTTCGTCTACTTTACCGTCAGCAGCTGTGGCATCGGCAGTTTTGTTGCGGTTGAGGAATGGAACATACTTGCGCCACGTAGACACGCTGTCGTCTTTGTCTTGCTTGTGCCTGTTCTTGCCCTGCAATTCGTCTAAATCGGCTTCGCCAAGGATAATCGACTTTTCGCCAACGGCTATAAAAAGGTTGGCGTGTTTCTGTATTTCGTGCAAGCTGCAAAGGCGGTCGAGCACCCAAGTAGACATTTCAAAGTCGTGCTTCTTCAGCCATTCTTCGAGTATTTCCTCGCCCTTCTTCTGTATTTCCCGTGCTTCTTTGCGCAAAATTGCCAATACCTTGCCCTTCGCCTTAGCGGTAGACACGAAGTTAATCCACGACTTTTCCACACGCTGCGCCTTAGATGTGAGTATCTCTACTTGGTCTCCGCTCTGCAGTTTGTGGCTCAACGGCACGAGTTTGTGATTCACCTTCGCACCAATGCAGTGGCTGCCAATGAACGTGTGTATCTGGAAAGCGAAGTCGAGAGCGGTACAACCTGCTGGCATCATTTTGATTTCGCCTTTCGGTGTAAATACAAATATTTCGGAAGCAAAGAGGTTCAGCTTGATGGCATCGAGGAAATCCATTGCGTCGGGCTGTGGGTCGTCGAGTATTTCCTTTATGGTGTGCAGCCAATCGTTCAATTCTCCCTCGTCCTCAGTTATCTCTGTGCCTTCCTTATACTTCCAATGGGCGGCAAAACCCTGCTCGGCAATTTCATCCATACGGTCGGAACGTATCTGAACTTCTATCCACTGACCCAACTTGGACATCAGTGTAACGTGCAAAGCTTGGTAGCCGTTGGCTTTCGGGTGGTTTACCCAGTCGCGCAAACGGTCGGGGTGGCTCTTGTAGAGCTTGCTGATTGCTACATAAATCTTGAAACATTCGTTGGCTTCTTCTTCCCTGCTCTTGGGCTTGAAGATGATGCGAACGGCTAAAATATCGTATATTTCTTCGAACGGAACATGCTTTGTCTGCATTTTATTCCAAATGGAATAAGGACTTTTCACGCGGGCTTTAATCTCGTAATCCAATCCTATTTTGTCGAGTTCTGCGCGGATAGGAGCGGTGAAATTGTCGAAAAGCGAGTCGCGCTGTGCCTGTGTAGAGGCTATTTTCGACTCTATCGCCTTGTAAGCATCGGGGTGTTCGTAGCGGAAGCTAAGGTCTTCGAGTTCGGTTTTTACTTTATTGAGCCCCAGACGATTGGCCAATGGAGCGTAGATATAAAGCGTTTCGCCTGCAATCTTGTACTGCTTGTTGGCGGGTTGCGAAGCGAGGGTGCGCATATTGTGCAGGCGGTCGCATATCTTGAGGAGGATAACACGAATGTCGTCACTCATTGTGAGGAGCAGCTTCTTGAAGTTTTCGGCTTGCGCAGAAGCCTTATCGCCAAAGATACCGCCCGAAATCTTTGTCAAGCCATCGACTATCATCGCGACTTTTGCGCCGAATATATTTTCAATATCTTCTACCGTGTAGTCTGTATCTTCCACTACATCGTGTAAAAGAGCCGAACAAATACTTGTAGAACCTAAGCCTATTTCTTCGCAAGCTATCTGTGCAACAGCTATGGGGTGCAAGATGTAAGGCTCGCCCGAAAGGCGGCGCACGCCCTTGTGAGCCTGCTTGGCAAAGTGGTAGGCCTTTGTTATGATGTCTACCTTCTTACGATGAGGCGATGCCAAATAAGTTTTCAACAGGTGTTGAAACGCATCTTCGATGATTTGGTCTTCTTTTACCTCGTCAATTTTGTTGCTTTCGTTCTCTTTCTCCATATCCGTTGTTCTCTTTTTGGTATTATTAGTCGATTAACTATGTGGGTTGTGCATTGTTCCTTTCACGACTCTTGCAGCCATTTCCAAGCGTTGGCTTTCTGAGTTTTCGCTGTTCTCATACAATCGAGAAACATTGTCGGTAAAGCATTTCACTTTTTCCGATGGCAGCAAAAGGGTTGCCGTGCCGTCTATCGTCTTCACTATACCTTGTCGGTATTGTGGGTTCAACATACGCAAATCGGCAATATCCATATTCAAGACATCAGCAACCTTTGCGAGCGAAATATCTTCTGTAACCACAACTTTGCCTGCTTTTTCGGGTAAGCCCGTTGGTTCGGGCAGTATGTTGTACTCGGCATAATAGTTCATTACGTAATTGGCAGCGATGAAAGCTGGCACATAACCGCGCGTTTCCTTGGGTAGGAACTCGTAAATCTGCCAAAAGTCGGCTGCTTCGCCTGCCTTTTCAATGGCATTGCTCACCCTTCCAGGACCGCAGTTGTAGGCTGCTAAAGCCAAAGACCAATCGTCAAAACGATTGTAAAGGTCAGCCAACATACGCGCAGCAGCATACGATGACTTGATGGGGTCGAGCCGTTCGTCCACGAAAGTGTTTATCTGCAAGTCGTATTGTCGTCCCGTTGTAGGCATAAACTGCCACAAGCCTGCTGCGCCCTTGCCCGAAATGGCTTTCGGATTCAGCCCCGATTCTATCACAGGCAAATGCTTTAGTTCCATTGGCAAGCCGTAATGGCGCAACGCTTCCTCGAAAAAAGGATTATAATAGGTTGCTCGTGCCAACAAGCAACTTGTAGAACGGCGTCCCTGCTTTACATATCGGTCGATGTATTTCTGCACTTCGGGATTATAAGTGAGACTCAACGAGCTTGTAACTCGCTTGATAAGACGACTGATGGCAGCTGTCTCATCTTCCATTTCTATTGGTGATGCTGCAGAATTGAGTTCGTTTTTCTGTCCGTAGAACTTTGTATCGGTGTATTCTACTTCAAGTCCGCCCGCCTTTTCTTCGGCTTTCGGAATGTAAATCTGCATGGTTCTGCCACGGTTGTCCTTCACTACTTGGTGTTGTGCGTATGTGTTACAAACGCCCATCAATAGCAATGCAATGGCAAATATGTTTCTTTCTTTTATCATTATTTTCTTTTTCGTGGCACTTCAACCTTATATTTGCTTTCTAAAAAGTCAGGCTGCACCCTATGCCTATTGCCGAACTCTTAAACAAATTAGTCTTGATGGTAGGTGAATTGCCGTTCATTACAACGGGTGCGATACGCAACGACAAATCGTCGGATATGTCGAAGTCGGAAAGCGACGCATCTACGTATGCGTCAATCACCGACAAAGCGTAGACGGCGATGGTAGCAAAAATGCTCAAATCGCGCCATCTGCGATAACGGTCCTTACGCTTTTTAAACAGATTTTGGTAGAAACTCTTGTTCTCTTCCGTTACTTTTGAACCCAAATGCAAGAACTTGTTGTAGCTTTGCGTATTAGGGTCGTCGTCCGTTATGTCTATATAGGCTCTTTGATAGTCGCGATACATCTGGTTGTTCCACGTCATTGCATAGACGCAACCTGCTATTCCACCATAAAATATAGGCAGTTTCCAATACTTACGGTTATAGATTTGTCCTGCTCCAGGTAATGCAATCGCCAACCATAAAGCCTTTTGGGGCTTCGGACGCCACTTGCTCCAGTCTTTCATCAAGCGCATACTGTCTTTGGCTGCTACCTTATTAAGTTTCAAAGCCTTCTCAGACGAGAGCGAAAAGTCGGTTTCCACCTTACCGTTTTCAGCATTCAATATCGTTATAACGCTGTCTGCCTTGGGATATAAAATCTTTATAGAGTCGTCATAAACCACCTGTGCCCGTGCTGTTGCGGTGCAAGCTATCGCCAATAATAACGTTAGCGACAAAGCGTGGAATATATTTTGAAGCTGCTTCACGTAACTTTAAACTATTTTTTCGCTTATTTTTGCAGTCTGTCCATTACTTCCATAATGTGCAACAACTCCTCTTCAGAAGCAAAAGGTATGCTGATTTTACCTTTACCCTTAGCTCCGTAAGTCATCTGCACCTTCGTATTGAAGAAGTTTGAAAGACGCTTTTTCAAGATGTTAAACTCCTCTGGGAGTTTCGATTTAGCTGCAATCTTCTTCTTGGCAGTCTGTATATCCTCGCCATTGTTAAGCTGTTGGCAGAGTTCTTCCACCTTTCGCACACTAAAAGCGTTCTTCTGAATTTCGTGGAACAGCTTTATTTGCTGCGAAGGACTGTTCAATGAGAGCAACGCACGTGCGTGTCCCATATCTATTTCTTTCTTTTGCAAAGCCATTTGCACCTGTGCAGGAAGTTTCAGTAGGCGTAGATAGTTGGCAACAGCAGCACGACTCTTTCCTACTCGTTCGGCTACTCGCTCTTGTGTCATACCGCTTTTTTCCTGCAAATGTTCGTACGCAAGGGCTATTTCTATGGCGTTCAAGTCTTCGCGCTGTATGTTTTCCACCAGCGCAAGCTCCATTACGTTCTCGTCTTTGATAGTACGAATGTAAGCAGGGATAGCTGTAAGCCCTGCCAACTGCGATGCACGCCAACGTCGTTCGCCTGCAATAATCTGGAATTTTCTTTCGTCTAACTGTCTAAGCGTGATGGGTTGCACCAACCCAAGCTGCTTAATGCTGTTCGCAAGTTCCTCTAATGCTATCTGGTCGAACTCTCTTCGTGGCTGATTAGGGTTCGCTTCAATTTGCTCAATGGGCACTTCGTTTATGGTCGAACTGCCTTGTGTACTTACTGTTTCTGTTGAAATCAAAGCATCTAAGCCCCTGCCAAGTGCGTTTGTTTTCGCATTTCTATTGTATTTCTTGTGTACTGCCATTTTTCTATTGATAAGTTTCAAAGGGATAAAATCGTATTCCCTTACTTCTTATTCTTCTCTATAATCTCTTTCGCCAAGGCAAGATGGTTCTTTGCACCTGTAGAATCGGCATCGTAGAGAATCACCGGTAAACCGTGACTTGGGCTTTCAGAGAGTTTCACATTGCGCTGAATAACGGTTTTGAATACCAATTCTTGGAAGTGGCGTTTCACTTCATCGTATATCTGACGTGCCAATCTCAAACGATTGTCATACATCGTAAGCAAGAAACCTTCTATCTCCAGCTTCGGGTTCAACTTGCTTTTTATGATTTTAATCGTGTTCAGCAACTTGCTGATTCCTTCGAGTGCGAAGTATTCGCATTGCACGGGAATAATGACAGAATCGGCTGCTGTCAAGGCGTTTACGGTAATCAGACCCAGCGATGGGCTACAATCAATAAGTATATAGTCGTAATCGTTGCGAATAGGAGCTAAGAGTTTCTCCAGCACCTCTTCACGATTATTTATTTGCAACATCTCTATTTCCGCACCAACAAGGTTGATATGGCTCGGAACAATGTCCATTCCTTCAATATCTGTGGTATAAATGGCATCGCGAACATCAGCGTGGTCGATAATACATTCGTACAACGAGCAATCCACTTCTTTAATATCAACGCCCAAACCGCTTGAAGCATTCGCCTGTGGGTCGGCATCGATAACGAGAACAGACTTCTCAAGCGTTGCCAGCGATGCAGCAAGATTGATGGTAGAGGTTGTTTTTCCTACACCACCCTTTTGGTTTGCCATTGCGATTATTTTTCCCATTTTCTTCTTTTCCTATACTTGTTTTGCCGACAAAGATACATATTTTAAGCGAGAAAGCACTATTTATAAACCTTTTTTCGTATTTTTGCAGGCAAAAGAAAATAAAATTTATGAATTGCAAACGACCTCTTATCCTCATCTCCAACGACGATGGGTATAACGCTAATGGCATTAAAACATTGGCTTCGTTTCTCTCTGACTTTGCCGAAGTTTTGATTTGTGCCCCAGAGGGACCGCGTTCAGGTTTTTCGTGTGCTTTCTCAGCAAGCGACAGCCTGCGTTTAAATCGCCGCAACAACATACCTAACTGTGAAGTATGGTCGTGTACGGGAACTCCTGTAGACTGTGTGAAGATTGCTTTCGAGCAGATTTTAAATGGCAGACGCCCCGATTTGATACTCGGCGGCATTAATCACGGCGACAACTCATCGGTTAATACGCATTATAGCGGCACAATGGGCATTGCCCGAGAAGGCTGCTTAAAATATGTTCCTTCCGTTGCTTTCTCGTCGTGCGACTATAATCCAGATGCCAATCTTGAACATCTCTGCAGCTATGTCGTAAAGATAGTAAAGCAAGTGTTGAGCGATGGTTTGCCCAAGGGTGTTTGCCTGAATGTAAACTTCCCTATCCGCGACAGCTTCAAGGGTATCAAAGTCTGTCGAATGGGGTACGGTAGCTGGATAAAAGAAACTCTTCGCTGCGAACACCCAAGAGGTTTTGACTATTATTGGATGCTGGGCAAATATCGCAACGATGAGCCTTCGGCAGCCGATACCGACCGTTGGGCATTGGAAGAAGGCTATGTTTCGGTAACACCAACACGTATCGACATTACCGATTACGATGTGTTGGACAAGCTGAAGGCGTGGGAACAGTAAGTTCAAATACAATTCTCTTTCATTAATATATTAACAATAACCGTCTGAAGAATGAAGTATTATCTGATAGTTGGCGAAGCATCGGGCGATTTGCACGCATCGCGCTTGATGCAATCGCTTAGGAAATTTGACGAAGCGGCAGAGTTTCGCTTCTTCGGTGGCGATTTAATGCAAAACGTTGGCGGTACGTGTGTGCGCCATTACAAGAAACTTGCCTATATGGGATTTGTTCCTGTGCTGTTGCATTTGCCTACTATTATGAAGAATATGAAGTTCTGCAAGGAGGACATTGTGAAGTGGCAGCCCGATGTGGTAATACTTGTAGACTACCCAGGCTTTAATCTGAAGATTGCAAAGTTCCTTCACAAGAACACCAAAATACCTGTTTATTACTATATTTCACCTAAAATATGGGCGTGGAAAGAGTGGCGTATTCGCGCAATAAAGCGAGATGTAAAGGAGATGTTCTCTATCTTGCCGTTTGAAATCGACTTCTACGAACGCAAACACAACTATAAAATACACTACGTAGGCAATCCGACAGCCGAAGAAGTTGCCACATTCAAAAGTCAGTACACAGAAACAAAGGAGGAGTTTTGCAGCCGTAACGGTCTAAACGAAAAGCCTATCATTGCCATTTTAGCAGGAAGCAGGAAGCAAGAGATAAAAGACAACCTGCCGTCGATGCTCGAAGCTGCCTCACGCTTTGAAGATTACCAAATGGTAATAGCAGGTGCGCCGTCGGTAGACATTGCTTACTACGAGAGATTTATAAGCAAACACGATGCGAAGATTGTAAAAAATAGTACGTACGAACTGCTTTCGCACTCCACAACCGCCCTTGTAACAAGCGGAACGGCAACTTTAGAAACGGCTCTGTTTAATATCCCGCAAGTGGTTTGCTACGAAACACCACTGCCAAACTTTATTCGTTTTGCTTTCAAACATATCATAAAGGTGCGCTTTATATCGTTGGTAAATCTCATTGCCGACAAGGAAGTGGTACAGGAACTACTTGCCGACCGATTTAAAATAAAGAATATTGCCAATGAACTCTATCGCATTCTACCCGAACAGCCTTATCGCGAGACTATGCTTGCCGAGTATGAACAGATGAAAGAAAAGCTTGGCGACCACATTGCACCCGACAATGCTGCTAACCTGATGGTGTATTTGCTAACACGAAAGCAGTAAATGGACTGTCGCTCATTGCTTTTGATATTGAAAGAATGACGCATTTTAAAATTTAGCGCAGCAGAAAAGACTTTCAAAGACATAGTTAAGGAAAATAGTTTTTTATATCAAATACATTTCTTCCACGCTCCCAAGCCTCATAGTCATATAGGTTTGGGAGCGTTTTTTGTATGTTTTTTCCTTGCTTGTTCTAACATCTTATATCGTTTTTATCGAACACAGATAAATTACTTACACGTAAAGAAATATTTATTTACACGTAAAGAAATTATTACTTACACGTAGAAAAATATTTATTTACGTGTAAATAATTTGTGAAACAAAAATTTTGATAAGTTGAAACCGCGTTCAAGGGAAAGAGAGAATATGGTGGGAACGCTATAAAATGGTGAAAACAAACGGCTCTGTGCGCTGCTGAAGAATGCAGTGTACAGAGCCGTTGTTGTGAAAAGTGGAGGATTTGGGAACGAGTGTGCAGCTGTTTGGGTTTTCTATACACCCTCGTTTGTGCTTATTGCTTGTTTGCTTTTGCTTTCTTTATGTAGTATCTTACCACGAAGTAAACAGCTACTAAGGCAACGATACCTAAGATAACGTATTTTAGATAGTCGTTATACTCTTCTATTTTTGCAGTGAGCTGACTTTCTGGAACAACAGAATGAAGGTACCAACCGAGTGTGGCGAGTACACAGTTCCATATTCCAGAGCCGATGGTGGTATAAAGCAGGAACTTCCAAAAGGTCATTTTCGACAAGCCCGCAGGTATCGAAATAATTTGTCGGATACCAGGAATAAGTCGCCCTGTAAGGGTTGCTATAACACCGTGGTCGTAGAAATACTTCTCAGCAGCTTTCACTTTGTCTTCGTTCAGCAAACAGAGATGCCCGAATTTGCTGTTTGCAAAGCGGTAAATAATAGGTCGTCCGAGATAATAAGCTGCAACATAGTTGGTTGTTGAGCCTGCAACTGCGCCTAATGTGGCAACTATAACCACCCAGAACACGTTAAGATGCCCTGCCGCAGCGTGGTAGGCAGCGGGCGAAACGATGAGCTCGGAAGGGAAAGGGATAACTGTTCCTTCGATATACATACCGAGGAAGATTGTCCAATAATTAAGTGTGTCTAAGAGAGACGAAAACCAATGCATTTTAAAATATTTCTTTTAATAATGTAATTCTGTATTTATGAAGCTGTGGCTTGTTTTGTTTGTGGGGTGTCGGCAATATTTCTCAGCCAACTGCCACGGTAAATCCTTATCAAGAACATAGAGCCACGGAACGTAAGTTCTACTGCCATTGCAAACCAAACACCACGCAAGCCGTAGGTGGAAGCGAGGGCATAAGCCAGCGTAAGGCGCACGAACCACATAGAGCCAAGGTTGATTAGCGATGGTTTGAACGTATCGCCAGCACCGATACATACGCTATAAGCCACGATGGCTGCAGCAAAGAATGGTTCGGCAAAGGCTTCGATGCGCAGAACGGCAACACCCAACTCTCTGATTTCGGGCACGGGCGAGAGCATTCCTATCATTTCGGGCGCAAAGATGTACATAATCACACCCATAAACGCCATAACTGCCATACCAATGAATATTGTCATATAGGCAAAACTCTTGCAAAGCTCTTTCCGTTTTGCTCCAACACTTTGTCCGACAAGCGTCGTTGCTGCTTCAGCAATACCGTACCCTGGCATATAACATAGGCTTTCGGCTGTTACGGCAAACGAGTTGGCAGCAATGGCGAAGTTGCCCAAAGGTGCTACAATCATAGTAGAAACCACCTGTGCACCATTCATCAGAAGGTATTGCATCGCCATAGGCGCACCTATCTTTACAGCGTGGACGATGTAATCCCACACCCATACGAAACGTTTGGTGTCGAGTTTCCACGCCAATATAGGACTGCGGAAGATAGCATAATATATTAAAGGAATTGCAGCTACAACAAACGATAATAGCGTACCGATGGCAGCACCCTTCACTCCTAAGCCAAATCCGAACATTTCAAACTGAAATCCCAATACGGTAAGTGGGCGTGTAGGAAAGATTAAGATGAAGTTGAAGACCACGTCCATAAGGCACATCAACACGGAAATAAGGCTTGGGTGACGCATATCGCCCGAGACTTTCAACATTGCAGCCGACAAATACTCTACCAAATGTACAGGCACTGCAAACGAAAAGATGAGAAAGTAGATGGAAGCGTCGTGCTGAATGTCGGCACCACCGCCCAACCAACGGGGCAACGGCGTAGCCAGCAGTGCGGCAACAGCCATCAGTACAAGGCTGAAAGCCAAACCAAAGATATATCCGTGCCGCATTACGGCGCGCGCTTTCTCGAAGTCGTTGGCTCCAATGAAGTGCGCGGCTTGCACCGAAAAGCCCATTCCGCCCGCTGCAACCAACGAGCCAAAGAGCCACGTGGCAGGTTCTACCAATCCGATTGAAGCCGAAGCGGCTGCTCCCAGCGAACCTACCATCGAGGCGTCGATGTAGAACATCATAACAGTAGTAACCTGTGCGAGAATGGACGGAATACTTAATTGGACGATGAGATTTAATTTCTCGCCCATCGTCATAGAATTACCGTTCCTGATTTTCTCTAAGAGCGCATCGGTTACAGTCTTACTGAACACCATAATATATAAGGTAGGGTTGTGAAGGCAGACAGTATACCCACCGTAAGTCTTCGCTAAGAGCTGGCTGGTATGTCCTTAAATAATATCGGGAACTTTTGTTCCTGCTCTGTAATAAGAGTGCAGACGCAAGTCGAAAATCAAGTTGGAATAAGCTGGAATGGCTCCATTCTTCCTAGCACCGTAGCCTAACTGGTAAGGAATGTAAACCACCCAATGGTCGCCGATGTGCATTTTCTGCAATGCAGTAGCAAATCCATCAATAACAGCACCTTTCGCTCCGCCCACCAAAAGCTGGGCTGGGCGTGATGTCTTAGGGTTGAACACCAAGCCATTGCCACCCCAGCTGCTGTCGAAAACTACTCCTGCAGTGTAAGTTGGCGAAGGTATGAGGCGTCCTTGATAGTGAACAAGCACCGAATCGGTGAACAATGGTGAGCCCGAACCTGTTCCTTTCTCTAACTCGTGAACGATAATGTAGTTCTCGGGGGCATAGTCTTTTGTACCTTCATTTGCTGTTTGCCCCTGATAAGTATAATTTAAGATGAGTTTCCAAGACGTGTCGCCATTGGCAATCTTTTGCTTTGTTGTGTTGTAAAGGTTTGTCCAATACGTCGTATTCTTGGATTTCCAGTTAGCAAACTCTTCGTTTTCCTTTTCATCTTCCGAACAAGAAGAGAGCAAACCAACCGAAAACATAGCTGCAAACAGCAAAGTTGCTGAAAAGAAAAGGCTTTGCAAGCGCATTCTTAATTCGTTTTTATTTTGCATAATTCTATTCTACTGTAAATTTAGTCTTATTCTTTTACGTCGAGTTTCTTCAACAGTGAAGTTATAGAAACGCGGTCTTCAATGATTTCACGCAGCTTTGCAACAGGCACACGCTCTTGTTTCATAGAGTCGCGATAGCGCAAAGTAACCGTGTTATCGGTAAGCGTGTCGCCATCAACGGTAACGCAGAAAGGCGTACCAATGGCATCTTGGCGACGATAACGCTTGCCAATAGAGTCCTTTGCCTCAATGGTGGTGTTGAAGTGGAACTTCAAATCGTCCACAATCTCTTGTGCTTTCTCTGGCAGACCGTCCTTGTTTACCAACGGAAGCACTGCACACTTAACAGGAGCCAGCGGTTCTGGCAAGCTCAAAACGATGCGGCTCGAACCATTTTCAAGCTGTTCTTCTGTGTAGCTATGGCACATAATGCTCAGGAACATACGGTCTACGCCGATAGAAGTCTCAACAACGTAAGGTGTGTAGTTCTCGTTGCGCTCTGGGTCGAAGTACTTTATCTGTCTGCCTGAGTACTTTTCGTGTTGTGAAAGGTCGAAATCGGTGCGCGAGTGGATACCCTCCACTTCCTTGAAACCGAATGGCATATGGAACTCAATGTCGGTTGCAGCATTTGCATAGTGCGCCAACTTCTCGTGGTCGTGGTAGCGATAGTTATCGTTACCCATTCCAAGAGCTTGGTGCCACGCTAAACGGTACTGCTTCCAATAGTTGAACCATTCCATTTCCGTGCCCGGTTGGCAGAAGAACTGCATTTCCATTTGTTCAAATTCGCGCATGCGGAACACGAATTGGCGGGCTACTATCTCGTTGCGGAAAGCCTTTCCAATCTGTGCGATACCGAACGGCAGCTTCATACGACCTGTCTTCTGAACATTCAAGAAATTAACAAAGATACCCTGTGCCGTCTCCGGACGCAGATAAATCGTGCTCGACGAATCGGCAGAAGCACCCATTTCGGTTGAGAACATAAGGTTGAACTGGCGCACATCGGTCCAGTTCTTCGTTCCGCTAATAGGGTCTACGATACCTTCATCAAGTATGATTTGCTTCAATTCCTCAAGGTTTGACGTCTCCATAGCGTTGGCAAAACGTGTGTGAAGTTCATCGTACTTACGTTGATACTCCAATACGCGGGGATTGGTGGCACGGAATTGAGCCTCATCGAAGCTGTCGCCAAACTTCTTTGCAGCCTTGGCGATTTCCTTATCCATCTTTTCTTCGTACTTGCCAAGCTGGTCTTCTATCAGCACATCGGCTCTGTAACGTTTCTTAGAGTCGCGATTGTCAATCAAAGGGTCGTTGAAAGCATCAACGTGGCCGCTTGCTTTCCATATCGTAGGGTGCATAAAGATAGACGAATCAATGCCAACGATGTTGTTGTGGAGCAGCACCATCGACTGCCACCAATACTGCTTGATGTTGTTTTTAAGTTCTACACCGTTCTGGCCGTAGTCGTAAACCGCTGCAAGACCATCGTATATATCACTACTTGGAAAAACAAAACCATATTCTTTGCAATGGCTTACTATCTTTTTGAATGTATCCTCTTGTGCCATAATATATTTCTTTTATCTTTGTTTATTCGGAATTTGGCACAAAGTTACGGCTTTTTAACGGAATAAGGGAACTAAAAGTTGTGAAAGTTTGCGAAAGAATGGCGTTATAATTAATTCGTAGAGTCAAGCAGCAAGTGCAAAATTATTATATTTTTCTGTAGAACTCGCATTTTGGTGTTTGGATATTATAGGTCTTCTGTTTATTTTCTTCTGTATGGTCGCAATCTTTTTGTCTGTGAAATCATCAAAGTTTGCTTTCTCTGGTATGTATTGCCTGATGAGCTTGTTTGTATTTTCAATGTTCCCTTTCTTGCTTCCTTTTCTGTTTAGATACGTATGGAATCGTATTTAGATGCCTACAAAATCATAATTCTATACGTATTCTGTCGAATTATCTAAGCTTTGATAATGATTTATCAAAGCTTAGATAAATTATTATCACAGTTCTGATAAATTTTTCTCAAAGTTTAGATAATTCTATTTTCTACGTACAAAGATAATACAATCCCCTAAGAAAAAGAAGAAAACAAGCAGGGAAAATAACATCAACTCCGTTCAGATTCATTATGGCTTCCTTTCACCTATAATAAATAGATGTTTGTTTCGCTGCTCTAATTTGCATATTTCGAGTTTTCTTCGTACCTTTGAGCCTCAAAAATAGAGACAATCCAACTGTTTATGGACGACGATAAGATAATTGAAAACAACGAGGGTGAAAACCCACTGAACGAAGAAACAACGGGCAATGACGGCAATATGGCAGACACAGAAAGCGATGAAGAAGTGTTTGCCGATGCTGAAATGACCGATGAAGACGAAGCGGACGAGTTGCGAAACGACTATGTTCCAACCGACAGATTCGATGCTTCGGCTGTCAAACACCTATCAGGAATGTATAAAAACTGGTTCTTGGATTACGCAAGTTATGTAATCTTAGAACGTGCCGTGCCCCATATCGACGACGGATTGAAGCCTGTTCAACGCCGTATTCTCCACTCTATGAAGCGAATGGACGATGGACGGTACAATAAGGTTGCCAATATTGCAGGCCATACGATGCAGTTTCACCCACATGGAGATGCTTCTATCTGCGACGCTCTCGTACAGATGGGACAGAAAGACCTGCTCATCGACACGCAAGGAAACTGGGGAAACATCTTCACTGGCGACCGTGCTGCAGCTCCCCGATACATCGAATCGCGTCTGTCCAAGTTTGCATTGGAGACCATTTTCAACCCCAAGACCACCGAATGGCAGCAGTCTTACGATGGCAGAAACAAAGAACCCGTTACCCTACCTGCCAAATTTCCATTGCTGTTGGCGCAAGGTGCGGAAGGCATAGCTGTTGGATTGTCGTCTAAAATCCTTCCGCACAATATGGCAGAGATATGCGATGCCGCTGTAAGCTATCTACGCGGAAAGAAGTTTGAGCTTTATCCAGACTTCCCAACAGGCGGCAGCATCGACATTTCAAAGTACAACGACGGACAGCGGGGCGGTTCCTTGAAGGTACGTGCCAAGGTTGAGAAGATTGACAACAAGACGCTTGTCATTCGCGAAATACCTTTCACCAAGACTGCAAGTTCGCTTCAAGAGTCGATTACCAAAGCTGTTGAAAAGGGAAAAATAAAGATACGCAAGGTAGAAGATATGACGGCGTCGGAAGTGGAGATACAATTACACCTGACACCGGGCACTTCGAGCGACAAGACAATGGACGCTTTGTACGCTTTTACCGACTGCGAGATTTCTATTTCGCCCAACTGTTGTGTCATTGCCGATAACAAACCACAGTTCCTGACCGTGTCTGACGTGTTGAAACACTCGGTAGACCACACGCAAGCACTGTTGCGCAGGGAACTCGAAATAAGGAAGGGCGAGTTGGAAGAACAGCTCTTCTTCAACTCGTTAGAACGCATATTCATAGAGGAACGCATCTATAAGGAACAGAAGTTCGAGACTTCTAAAACGATGGACGAGGTGGTTGCTTTCGTTGATTCTAAGTTAGAACCTTTTAAAAAGGACTTCATTCGTGAAGTGAAACGCGAGGACATACTCCGCTTGCTCGAGATTAAGATGCAGCGCATTCTTAAATTCAACAAGGACAAAGCCGACGAATTAATCCAAAAGATAGAAGCCGAGATAGCCGAAATAGACAAGGACCTCAGCGAAATGGTGCGTGTAACCATCGAATGGTTCAAGCATTTGAAGGCAAAGTACGGCAAGGACTACCCACGCCGAACGGAGATAAAGAGTTTCGATACCATTGTTGCTGCAAAGGTAGTAGACGCCAACGAGAAGCTATACATCGACCGAAAGGGCGGCTTCATAGGCACCGACTTGAAGAAAGCAGAGTTCGTTCAGAACTGTTCCGACCTTGACGATGTCATTGTTTTCTTCCGCGACGGCAAGTATCGCATCATTCATATTGCCGACAAAGTGTTTGTTGGCAAGGGCGTTATGCACGTGCAAGTGTTCAAGCGCAACGACCGCCGTACCATTTACAATGCGGTTTATCGCGACGGCGAAAAAGGTCCTTACTACATAAAGCGTTTCAACGTGGTTTCCATTACCCGCGACAGGGATTACGACCTTACGCAAGGCAAGCCAGGTTCGAGAGTGTTTTACTTTACGGCAAACCCGAACGGAGAAGCCGAAACCATCAAGATTATATTGAAAGACCAACCTGGCAGGGCACGATTGATGCGCTATTTCGAGCGCGATTTCTCCAATGTGCTTATCAAATCGAAGACTGCCCGCGGCGTGTTGCTTACGAAAGAAGCCGTAGACCGTGTATCTTTAAAGGCACACGGAGTATCTACCTTGGGTGGCAGAAAGGTGTGGTTCGACGCCGATGTCAATCGTATCAACTACGAAGAGCAGGGTCGTTTGTTGGGCGAATTTAACGATAAGGACACCATTCTTGTAGTTCTCGACAATGGAGAGTTCTACACTACCAACTTCGATGCAGCCAACCACTACGAGGATAACATCTTCCGCATCGAGAAATTCGACCCCGAAAAGCCGTGGACAGCGGTGGTTTACGATGCCGACAACAATGGTTATCCATACTTAAAGCGTTTCTGTATGGAAAATTCGACACGCCATCAGAGTGTGATTGGCGACAATCCGAAGTCCAAACTCGTATTCCTGACCGACGATGCCTACCCTCGTGCAGAGATAACGTACGGCGGAAGCGATGCAGCACGTGGCACGGAAGTGATAGATGCTGAAGAGTTTGTGGGCATAAAAGGCTTCAAAGCAAAGGGCAAACGTCTCACAACCTTCAAAGTAAGCAAGATTAAACAACTCGAGCCCATTCGTTTCCCAGAATCGGAAGAGGCTGAAGAAATCGAAACAGTAGAACCTACGGAAGACGAAACGATAGAAGAACAGCCTGCAAAGCAAGCTGAACCCGAAGCACAAGCACCGTCGGAACCTGCCGCAAAGGCTGAAAAACCGAAGGAGGACAATGGCGGAGAGCAACAATTGAGTCTGCAATTCTTTGATAATTAAGGTTATTATGGTGTTGAAGAAAGTACTCCTTGCCTTTTCATTGTTGCTGTACGGTGTTGCTGTTGGTGCGCAAGACACGCTGCGCTCCAATAAGATTATTACGAAAGCGCAGCTTGTTGGCATTGGGCACGTTAATCAATTAGACACCTATCTCTCGCCAAGCGAATACACAGGCAGCGAGCTGCGCTATGTTTCGCATACGCTACGCGATAACGGTACGCCCATTTTGCGTGAGATTATCCACCAAGCACACCTGTCGTACACACACAACACTTCGGAGAAAAACAACAATATAGGCGGACTGTATAACTTTCAGTACAACCTGCATTACGCTTTTGGCAAATGGGGAGTGGGCAATGGTACCCTCGCAGCAACGGTTGGCGGCGGCATTGATGCCAACATAGGCTTTCTATACAATATGCGCAATGGAAACAACCCTGCACAAGCGTACCTGAACGTGAACCTGTCGCCGTCGGCTTCAGCTGCCTACACGTTCCGTTTGTGGGACAAACCCTTCCAAGTTAGATACGAAGTGCAGGCTCCGCTCGTAGGTTTGATGTTTTCACCAAACTTCGGACAAAGCTATTACGAAATATTTTCAAAGGGCGACTACGACCACAACATCGTGCCCACCACCTTTGTTTCCGCTCCCTCGCTTCGACAAATGCTTACCCTCGACTTTACTTTGCACCACACCACGTTGCGCCTTGGCTATCTGGGCGACTTTCAACAAGCACGCGTAAACGGTTTGAAATACCACACGTGGAGCAATCTTCTTGTGGTAGGCATCGTGCGAAAGTTCTCTATTTCAAAGATTATTCCGTAATGAAAAAGTATAAACGCCCCTTCCGCCACACAGCTTTTGTGTTTGCATACACATTATTTATAATGTCGTTCCTCTCGTCTTGCGTTACCAACGACGAATACCCGAATACCGTTCAGGGCAATGCCGAGGCACTTTGGAAGATACTCGACGAGCACTATTGCTTCTTTGAGCAGAAAGGGATAGACTGGAATGCGGTGCGAGAAAAGTACTTGAAGCAGTTCGACAACTCGATGACAGAACGCCAACAGTTTGAAGTTATGGCAAATATGCTGTCCGAACTGAAAGACGGACACGTGAATCTGTACACCTCTTTCAACGCTGCGCGCTATTGGTCGTGGCGCGAAGACTATCCGCAGAACTTTTCCGACTCGCTCTTGCGCAAATACTTGAAAACCGATTACTTGATAGCGAGCGGATTGGACTATACCATTCTCGACGACAACATTGGCTATTTGCGTTGTGAGAGTTTCCAACGTGGAATAGGTGCAGGCAACCTCAACGACATTCTTCTCTACTTCCAACCTTGCAGAGCCCTTATCATAGATGTGCGAAACAATGGCGGAGGTGCGCTTAACAATGCGGAGGAACTGGCTGCAAGGTTCACCAACAAGTCGGTACTTGTGGGCTATATGCAACACAAAACGGGAAAAGGGCACAGCGACTTTTCGCCCATGAAGCAGCAAATCTTAAAGCCTGGTAAAGGCATACGTTGGCAAAAGCCCGTGTTCGTGCTGACGAACCGAAGCGTTTTCTCGGCTGCCAACGAGTTTGTAAAGTATATGCGCTGTTTCCCGAATGTGAAAACAGTGGGCGACCGCACTGGCGGAGGAGCAGGATTGCCTTTCTCTGCCGAGCTTCCTAATGGCTGGTCGGTGCGCTTTTCAGCTTGTCCGATGTACGACAAGGACAAGCAAATGACCGAATTTGGTATAGACCCCGACTATAAGGTAGACCTTACTTCCGAAGATTTTCAACGTGGCAAAGACACCATCATAGAGTTTGCACGCCACCTTATATAATAATAAGGTGAGCCATTTCCACGAAACAGTCGATGCGTTTTCAGGGTATTGATTATCCTTTTTCTGCTTGTGGCAGTTGCTGAAAACACCGCTGGTTTTGTAAAGATAATTTGCAAGAAAATTGATAATTTCGATTTGACGTTGCGAAAGCGGCTGTTTTGCGATGCAAAAGAGCCGCTTTTACCGTGCAAAACCTACGCTTTTACAATGCAAAACAATAGGTTTTATAACACGTTGGTAACAAGATAGTTACATCATATCTACGCTTGTGAAAAATATTTACAGCTTTATGGGCTTCTTTTCATTCATAAAGCGAGTTATTCCCATTAAACTTCTACATTTCCATTTTTACATTCTTCCAACAAGTCCGTGTGGCTTTTCGTCAATGCGGAGTTCTCTGCACGAAAGTCGTTGCAATTTCTCTATGGTCTGCAATATTGCTATCTGCGGTTTGCAATACCGTTGCACAATGTTTCAAAAATGTGCGATTATGTATTTTTAAATATAAAAACATCGTCAAAAAGTTGGTAGTAAGATATAAAATTCATACTTTTGGCAACAATTAACAACTAATTGTCATCAGTTAACGCTAATAATTTTTAAAAAGAAGAACAAACAAATGAAAACAGATTTTGAGATTGCTCACGAGGCAAAACTTGAATTAATTGATAGTATTGCAAAGAAAGCAAATATTCCAGCAGACGAATTTGAACCATTTGGCAAGCACATTGCTAAAGTTCCTTACCAACTTATCGACGATGAAAAGGTAAAGAAGTCGAAGCTGATTCTTGTTACAGCCATCACTCCAACAAAGGCGGGCATCGGTAAAACGACCGTTAGCGTAGGTTTGGCACTTGGTATGAACCGCATCGGCAAGAATGCCATACCTGCTCTTCGCGAACCTTCGCTCGGCCCTTGCTTCGGTATGAAAGGTGGAGCTGCAGGCGGTGGCTATGCGCAAGTGTTGCCAATGGAGAAGATTAACCTCCATTTTACAGGCGACTTCCATGCCATCACTTCGGCTAACAATATGATTTCTGCAATGTTGGACAACTATTTGTACCAGCATCAGGACGATGGCTTCGGTATGAAAGAAATATGGTGGCGTCGCGTTTTAGACGTAAACGACCGCAATCTGCGCACCGTCATCACGGGTTTGGGCAGCCGCACCGATGGTTTGCTTAGCGAAAGCGGTTTCGATATTACACCTGCATCGGAGATTATGGCTATTCTTTGCTTGGCTTCTGACGAAGAAGACTTGCATCGTCGCCTCGACAACATTATCCTCGGTATCACGCTTGAAAACAAACCGCTCTACTTGCGCGAACTGAATGTTACAGGTTCTATCGTTGCACTCTTACACGAAGCAATCAATCCAAACCTTGTACAAACCATCGAAAATACACCGGCGTTTATACACGGTGGCCCATTTGCCAACATTGCACACGGTTGCAACAGCGTTTTGGCAACCAAGATGGCTATGAGCTGCTCTGATTACTGTATTACAGAGGCTGGTTTCGGTGCCGATTTGGGCGCAGAGAAGTTCTTGGACATTAAGTGTCGCAAGGCAGGAATCTCTCCAGTGCTTACAGTTCTCGTTGCTACTGCACAGGCTTTGAAGATGCACGGCGGTATCGATGTTGCCGAAATCAGCAAGCCAAACGTAGAAGGCTTGAAGGCAGGTCTTCCTAATTTGGACAAGCACATCGCCAACTTGAAGGCATTCGGACAAACCGTTGTGGTTTGCTTGAACCGCTTTGCCACCGACACCGACGAAGAATTGGCACTCGTAAAAGCACATTGCGAGGCACAGGGTGTAGGTTTTGCCATCAATACAGCCTTCGGCGAAGGTGGAAAGGGCGCAGAAGAATTGGCACATCTGGTAGTCGATACCATCGAAAAGAACCCATCTGCACCGCTGAACTTCGTTTACGAGGAGAACGACGATGTTGTTACAAAGGTTGAAAAGATAGCGAAGAAGATTTACGGAGCAGGCAAAGTGGTACTTCGCCCTGCTGCTAAACGAGACTTGCAGCGCATTAAGGAACTCGGTTTCGAGAACTTCCCCGTATGTATTGCAAAGACACAGTACTCGTTCTCTGAAGATGCAAAGGCTTACGGAGTACCAACCGACTTCACCATAACCATTCGCGACTTTGTCATCAACGCTGGTGCAGGTATGATTGTTGCCATCGCTGGTACCATAATGCGTATGCCTGGTTTGCCGAAAAAACCACAGGCAGAGAATATCCACGTAGTGAATGGCGTAATAGAAGGCTTGTCATAAAGCATTATCCATAACTTGCGAGCCTCGGAGAATGTTGATGTTCTTCGAGGCTTTTTGCTGTCTTGCAGCTTTGTTTGTCTACGGTTGGCAACAGAGATGATAAGTAAGGCTAATTCTTAAAAATGTTTTTTTTATCTCTATATATTATGCAGTTAGGCAAAATTTAAGTACCTTTGCGCCTCGAAGTGGGTAGACGTTCTATCGTTCTGCCTTTGAAACTTATACATTTGATAATTAAACAATAAACATATAATACTTCAAAGATGAAAATTTCATTTGAAAACCCCGACAAACTGAATGGTCTTTTGACTATTGTTGTCGAAGAAGCTGATTACAAGGAAGAAGTTGAGAAGGCACTCAAAGACTATCGCAAGCGTGCTAACATTCCTGGTTTCCGTCCGGGGCAAGTGCCAATGGGTTTGCTGAAACGCCAAGTTGGTCCACAAGTAAAGATGGACGCCATTAATAAAATCTTGGGTGAAAACCTTCAGAAATATATTGTAGACAACAAAATCCATATGCTCGGACAGCCTATGGCTTCTGAAACACAAGAAGCTGTTGAGCTTGAAAAGCCAGCTCCTTACACCTTCAAGTTCGACATTGCCGTTGCACCGGAATTCAACATCGAACTTACAAACAAGGATACCATTGACTACTACGAAATAAAGGTAGACGATAAACTCATCGACCAGCAAGTGGAAATGTTCGCAAGTCGTGCAGGACATTACGACAAGGCTGAAGAATTCGAGCCTGAAAAGCGCGATATGCTCAAGGGAGACATTCGTGAGCTTGATGCAAACGGCAACACACTCGAAGGTGGTATCACCGTAGAAGGTGCTGTAATGATGCCTCAATACATCAAGGTAGACGACCAAAAGAAACTCTTCGACGGCAGTAAGCTGGGCGATATTATCACTTTCAACCCACGCAAGGCTTACCCTGAAGGCGACGCAGAGATTGCTTCGTTGCTGAAGATTGACCGCAAGGAGGTTGAAAACCACACTGGCGACTTCTCATATCAGATTACTGAAATCTCTCGCTTCGTGAATGCAGAGAACAACAAGGAACTTTGGGACAGCGTTTACGGTGCTGAAGCAAACATCAACGACGAGGCTGCATTCCGTGCTGCCATCGCTGAAGGTATCAGCAAGCAACTTGAAAGAGATTCAGACTACAAGTTTATGCAAGACTTGCGTGCATACGCAGACAAGAAAGTGGGCGACCTCCAGTTCCCAGACGCATTGTTGAAGCGCGTTATGCTTGCCAACAACGAAGACAAGGGTGCTGAATTTGTAGAAAAGAACTACGAGCCAAGTATCAAGGAACTTAAGTGGCACCTCGTTAGAGACCAGATTGCAAAGGCTAACAACATTCAGGTTGAAGATGCCGACATACGCGAAAGTGCTGCACAAATGGCACGTGCGCAGTTTGCACAATACGGTATGAACAACGTTCCTGACGAATACGTGAACAACTACGTTGAGGAAATGATGAAGAAGCGCGAGAACATCGACTCATTCATTGAGGCTGCGCTCGACCGTAAGCTCTCTGTTGCATTGAAATCTGTTGTCAAGTTGAAGAAGAAGTCTGTTTCTCTCGACGAGTTCAACAAGCTTATGATGCCTGCAGAAGAGGCTGCAGCAGAAAAGCCAGCAAAGGCAAAGAGAACCAAGAAGGCTGACAAAGCTGAAAAGGAAGAAAAGTAAGCCAATGCCTACAAACCATTAATGCTTGTGCCTTGCACAGCAAATAATGGGTATAGAATAATAAAAGCAATATCCTTTCCACGAACTTTCCATCGAGAAAGCTGTTGGAAAGGATATTGCTTTTTTATGTTTTATAAAGCGGTGTCCAACCTTTTGAACAATAGAACTCACGTTTTTAGAATGTGCATCAGTAGGTAGAAGCGTGATTTATCACATTCCTGACACCAAAGAAAAATCGTTGTGAATATGAGAAACGAGATGACTCACACCCCTATATTGAAGCGGTGGTTTTGTAAAGATAATTCGTTGAGAAAATGGTAATTTCGATTTGACGTTGCAAAAGCGTAGGTTTTGCAATGCAAAAGAGCCGCTTTTACCGTGCAAAAGCGGCTCTTTTACAATGCGAAACAATAGGTTTTATAACACACTGATAATAAAATGGTTACACAACAGTTACACTTGCGAAAAATATTTACACTATTTTTATCTTTTTTCCGCTTATAAAACGCAGAATACAAGCGAAGCAGAAAGATGCCTGAAAGGATAAACCTATTCAGATAAAGTAAAACCATTTGCCTGCCCCCTGCCAACCTATCAACTACCCGAAATACGGCTCGCACTGTTCTGTTTCTGCCAAAAGAGCGAAAAAACTACAATCGGTAGAATTAAAAAAGTAGTTTTTTATTGAGTAATTGCCATTTTTTTCTTATCTTTGTGTTAGAATACACAAGACGCTCGCTTTTGCAATGGCACAGTCTTTGTATTTAAGGCAATAAACAAAAGCAGCATATTCGCTTTTTGTTATTGTCTAATTAAAATAATATAAGGATATAAAATGAACGATTTTAGAAAGTATGCAACCCAACATTTGGGCATAAACGGTATGGTGTTAGACGAGGTTACAAGTATGCAAAACCAGTATCTTAACCCATATATATTGGAAGAACGCCAGTTGAACGTAACACAGATGGACGTGTTCTCGCGTTTAATGATGGATCGTGTCATCTTCCTCGGCACACAAATTGACGACTATACTGCCAATACACTGCAGGCACAGCTTCTTTATTTAGACTCGGTAGACCCTGGGAAAGACATTTCCATCTACATCAACTCGCCTGGTGGAAGCGTAACGGCAGGACTTGGCATCTACGATACAATGCAGTTCATTTCCAGCGATGTAGCTACCCTCTGCACTGGTATGGCTGCTTCTAAGGCAGCCGTGCTGCTTGTAGCGGGTCAGGAGGGCAAGCGTTGGGCATTGCCACACAGTCGCGTTATGATACACCAGCCACTTGGAGGTGTGCAAGGTCAGGCTTCAGACATCGAAATCGAGGCAAAAGAGATAATGAAGTTCAAGAAAGAACTCTACACCATCATCAGCAACCACTCTCACCAGACCTACAAAAAGGTGTGGAACGACAGCGACCGCAACTATTGGATGACGGCAGAGGAAGCTAAGAAATATGGTATGATAGACCAAGTATTAATCAAAAAAGAAATAAACAATGCCTCAGAAGAAGTGTAGTTTTTGTGGAAGGAGCGAGAACGAAGTACGGCTTCTCATCACAGGACTTACAGGTTACATCTGCGAAGACTGTGCGCAGCAAGCCAACAATATCGTTGTAGAGTCTGGAGTATTGGGCAAACAAAGTTCAGATGTCGCCGATATTGATATGAACAAAGTGCCCAAGCCAAAAGAAATAAAGGCTTATCTTGATGAGTATATCATCGGACAGGACGAAGCAAAACGTTATCTCGCCGTATCAGTTTACAACCATTACAAGCGATTGCAGCAACCAAAGGACGACGACGGCATAGAAGTTGAGAAGAGCAACATTATTATGGTGGGCTCAACAGGTACGGGAAAAACCCTTTTGGCACGTACCATAGCCAAGCTGTTGAACGTTCCCTTCACCATCGTTGATGCTACCGTGTTCACCGAAGCAGGCTATGTGGGCGAAGATGTGGAGAGCATTCTCTCTCGCTTACTGCAGGTAGCCGACTACAATGTGGCTGCTGCTGAACGAGGAATTGTATTCATCGACGAGATAGACAAGATAGCACGAAAGAGCGACAACCCAAGCATTACACGCGATGTAAGCGGCGAAGGTGTGCAGCAAGGACTGCTGAAGCTGCTCGAAGGCACAATGGTGAACGTTCCACCAAAGGGCGGACGCAAGCATCCAGACCAAGATTACATTCACGTAGATACGCGAAACATTCTCTTTATCTGCGGTGGCGCATTCGACGGCATAGAACGTAAGATAGCACAACGCCTCAACACGCACGTCGTAGGCTACAACTCGGTGCAGAATGTGGCGAAAATAGACAAGAAGGACTTAATGAAGTACGTGCTTCCGCAAGACTTACGCTCGTTCGGACTTATCCCCGAAATCATCGGGCGTCTGCCTGTGCTTACCTATCTCGACCCATTGGACAAGGAAGCACTGCGCAAAATACTTGTCGAACCAAAGAACTCGATAGTCAAGCAATACATAAAACTCTTCAAAATGGACGGCATCAGCCTTACATTTACCGAAGAATCGCTCGACTATATCGTTGATAAGGCTGTGGAATACAAGTTGGGCGCGCGTGGACTTCGCTCTATTGTAGAGGCAGTTATGATGGACACGATGTTTGAACTGCCTTCAAAGAAAGTGAAGAAGTACGAGGTAACAGCCCAGTATGCACAACAACAATTGGACAAGGCAAAGCTCAACAAACTCGAAACAGCCTGAACCCCACACAAACGTTGCACTCACTCCAACACAATGGTGTGGGTGCGACGACAACAAACCTACCTTTCTATATAAGAGACACTAAACTATTAACATGGCAAAAGAAGTCAATCTCACAGAAAAGCTAAAGCACTTTTTCGGCTTTGATAAATTCAAGGGCGCACAAGAGGCTATTATCCGCAACGTGTTAGAGGGCAACGACACCTTCGTGTTGATGCCTACGGGTGGCGGTAAGAGCCTTTGCTACCAATTGCCTTCGCTCATAATGGAAGGCACGGCTATCGTTATTTCCCCTTTGATAGCATTGATGAAAAATCAAGTAGATGTCATTAATGGTATCAGCGAGGAAGATGGCGTGGCGCATTATCTGAACTCTTCGTTGAAGAAAACAGAGATTGACAACGTTAAAGCCGATATTCAAAGCGGTAAGACAAAGTTGCTTTATGTTGCTCCGGAATCGCTAAACAAAGAAGACAGTATAGAGTTCTTCAAGACAGTGAAGGTCAGTTTCTATGCCATAGACGAGGCGCACTGTATCTCAGAGTGGGGACACGACTTCCGACCAGAGTACCGTAAGATACGACAAGCCGTAGACCAGATTGGCAAAGCTCCGATAATAGCCCTTACTGCCACAGCTACAGACAAGGTGCGCACAGATATTGTGAAGAGTTTGGGCATCGAAGACTGTGCCGAATTCAAGAGTTCGTTCAACCGTCCTAACCTTTACTACGAGGTACGACCCAAGAAGAACGAGGAAGATACCAATCGGCAGATTATCAAATTCATCAAGCAGAACCTCGGCAAGAGCGGTATCATCTACTGTCTTTCACGCAAAAAGGTGGAAGAACTGGCTGCCGTGCTGCAAGCCAACGAAATAAAGGCAGAACCATATCACGCTGGTCTCGATTCGGAAACGCGCTCAAAGACGCAAGACGACTTCCTGATGGAGAACATCGACGTCATTGTTGCAACCATTGCCTTCGGTATGGGCATCGACAAACCCGATGTTCGCTTCGTTATCCACTACGATATTCCGAAGAGTTTGGAAGGCTATTACCAAGAAACAGGGCGTGCGGGACGCGACGGAGAAGAAGGTAAATGTATTGTTTTCTACTCGAAAAACGACCTCAAAAAGCTCGAAAACTTTATGGAAGGCAAGCCCGTTGCCGAGCAAGACATAGGCAGACAGCTGCTGCAAGAGACCGAGACATACGCCGAATCGTCGGTTTGCCGCCGCAAACTGCTGCTCCACTACTTCGGCGAAGAATATCCGAAAGACAATTGCGGTATGTGCGACAACTGTTTGCATCCTAAAGAAAAGATAGAAGCCCAGCAACCATTGTCCATCGTATTGCAAGCGGTGAAGGCATTGAAGGAGAATTTCCGCCAAGAATATGTTATCGACTTTGTTAAAGGTCGTGGCACTGACGACATAAGAGACCACAAGCACAACCTTCTCGAAGAGTTCGGACTCGGCGAAAAAGAAGACCCGAAGGTGTGGAATCCTGTCATTCGCCAAGCTATGTTGGACGGTTTTCTGAAGAAAGACGTAGAGAACTACGGCTTACTGAAGCTCACGGCGGCAGGCAAACGCTTCTTAAAGAATCCACAATCGTTTATGATTGTAATGGACAAAGAGTTCAAAACTGACGAAATAGACGAAAGTATGGTAGGCGGAACAAGCGTTGCCGACCCTGAACTCTACGCAATGCTGAAAGACCTGCGCAAGCATTTGGCACGCAAACTGGGCATTCCTGCCTACGTTATCTTCCAAGACCCATCGTTAGACCAAATGGCTATGATGTATCCCGTTACCGAACAGGAGCTGCAAAACATACAAGGCGTGGGCGTGGGCAAGGCAAAACGTTACGGAGAAGAGTTCTGCAAGCTCATTAAACAGTATTGTAAGGAAAAGAACATCGAGCGTCCAGAAGAGCTGCGCGTGCGCACCGTGGCAAAGAAATCAATGCAGAAAGTGAAGATAATTCAAGGTATCGACCGCAAATTGCCGTTGGACGACATTGCCGTTGCCGAAGGTCTCGGCTTCGACGAGCTACTTTCAAAGATAGAAGAAATCGTGTACAGTGGCACAAAAATCAACATCGACTACTTCTTGAAGGATATTTACGATGAAGATAAGATAGACGACATCTACGATTACTTTATGAACAGCCATACCGACAGCATCAACGAAGCCCTCAAAGAACTTGACGAGGACTACACTGAAGAAGAAATTCGCTTGGTTCGCATAAAGTTCATATCCGAAATGGCAAACTAACAGGAACTTTCAACCGCTCTTCCCATTTGGAAAGGGCGGTTTCTTTTTGCCCTTGTCGCACAGCTTTATTGGTAAAACAGAGCGACTATATAGGTAGCATACGGGTAGTTTCTCGCTCCGCATTTTAACATTTGGAAATTGAGCTAATATTTCCGTGAAACAATAAAAACAGCATTGAAAAATCAAAAACTTTTTTTCCGTTTTTCAAAAGCAGCGGTTTTGAAAGGTAAAACAATAGGTTTTGCGCGGTGAAAGCTATTGTTTTAGAACACCAAAGTGGCGGTTTGGCAGCACTTTCTTATCCTTTATCTCCTTTATATTGTTCGTTTTGTATTGTAAAAGTAGCATCACGGCTGCACACTGCTATCCCAATCACAAGCTTTATCGCTGATTACAAGCAGCTTATCTATTGCACGTGAAAAACTCGAATATTCGTAAACAAAAAACTTTTTGCTCAAAAAACGCGATTCTCAGCGATGTTCCACGCCTTGTTTTTAACAATCCAAGCAGCATGTTTAATCTTTTTTAAGAAGTTACGTCTATCATCGTTATGAGATAGAAAAACGGCAAATAACGTATCTAACTTATGATACAATATTGTTAATTTTGCATGATTACCATTTCGATGTAAAAGGAAAGAAATAACGAAAAAAGAGTTTTAGCAGTTGAGGCAAGTTACCCTATGCGCTTGCCGTTTCGCTGATGCACTGAAACAAGCGGCAATACGACAAGCGAAAAAATGCGTTAAATACTTTTAATACAAGGTAGAAAAGTGGGAAAATACCTGCTGAAATGAATTATAATTAGTAAATTTGCACGCAATAAATTTTCTAATATACACTATGTCTTCATTTGTTGCAGATAAAATCGTAATGGACGGATTGACTTACGATGACGTCCTTTTAATACCAGCTTATTCAGAGATACTACCCAAAGGGGTGGAGTTGAAAACCAAGTTCTCACGTAACATAGAACTGAACATTCCTTTCGTTACAGCGGCGATGGACACCGTAACGGAAAGTTCGATGGCTATTGCCATAGCACGTGAGGGTGGAATCGGTGTGATACACAAGAATATGACCATCGAGGAGCAAGCGCGACAGGTTGCTATCGTGAAGCGTGCCGAGAATGGTATGATTTACGACCCTGTTACCATTCGTAGAGGAAAAACCGTAAGAGAGGCTTTGGCAATGATGGCAGAATACCATATCGGTGGTATTCCTGTTGTTGATGAAGAAAACCACTTGGTTGGTATTGTTACAAACCGCGACTTGCGCTTCGAACGCCGCTTTGACAAGACCATCGACGAGGTGATGACAAGCGAAAATCTTGTAACAACGCATCAGCAAACCGACCTTACGGCAGCTGCACAAATATTGCAAGAGAACAAAATAGAGAAACTGCCAGTTGTTGATAAAGACAACCATTTGGTGGGTTTGATTACATACAAGGACATTACAAAGGCGAAAGACAAGCCTATGGCGTGCAAGGACGAGAAAGGACGCTTGCGCGTTGCAGCTGGTGTGGGTGTTACAGCCGATACGATGGAGCGTGCTTCGGCATTGGTGGAAGCGGGTGTTGATGCTATTGTTATCGACACGGCACACGGACATTCTGAAGGTGTGATTGGTAAATTGCGCGATGTGAAGACGGCTTTCCCTAACCTTGATGTTGTAGTAGGCAACATTGCAACGGGCGAAGCTGCAAAGTTCCTTGTTGAAAATGGTGCTGACGCAGTGAAAGTGGGCATTGGCCCAGGTTCAATCTGTACCACACGCGTGGTTGCTGGTGTAGGTGTACCACAGCTGAGTGCTATCTACGATGTCTATTCAGCATTGAAAAACACCGATATTCCACTGATTGCCGACGGCGGTTTACGCTATTCAGGCGACGTGGTAAAGGCTTTGGCAGCAGGTGGCAGCAGTGTAATGATAGGCTCGTTGGTAGCTGGAACAGAAGAATCGCCCGGCGATACCATCATCTTCAACGGACGTAAGTTCAAGAGTTATCGTGGTATGGGCTCGTTGGAAGCTATGGAACAGAAGAACGGTTCGCGCGACCGCTACTTCCAAGGCGATATTAGCGACAACAAGAAACTTGTTCCAGAAGGTATTGCAGGTCGTGTACCATACAAGGGAACCGTACAAGAAGTAATTTATCAGCTTGTAGGCGGTTTGCGTTCGGGTATGGGTTACTGTGGTGCAGCTTCGATTGAGAAACTTCACAATGCACGTTTCACACGCATTACCAACGCTGGTGTGATGGAAAGCCACCCACACGACATTGCCATAACGAGCGAAGCACCAAACTATTCGCGTCCCGAATAATAAAACAAACTTCGCTCTCGTTATAATGAGAAAAGAATATCGTTTCACTATAAATAATAAGTTTAAAACAAGCCTCAATACAAGCGAGGCATAGAATGAATATCGTTTGAAATGAGAATAATAGCATTTTTCGCTGCCGCACTGCTTAGCAGCACGATGGTTTTTGCACAACAAAACGACCCTGTCATTATGACTGTAAATGGTCAGCCCATTAATCGTTCTGAATTTGAGTATTCTTACAACAAGAATAATACAGAAGGAGTAATTGACAAGAAGTCGGTAGAAGAATATGTAGACTTGTTTATCAATTACAAATTGAAAGTGCAAGCGGCATTAGATGCGAAACTCGATACACTTACTTCTTTTAAACAGGAGTTTATGACTTATCGCGACCAGCAGGTACGCCCATCAATGATTACCGATGCAGACGTAGAAGCAGAGGCACGGAAGATTTATAAGGAAACAAGAGACAGAATAGAAAATAGTGGCGGCTTGGTTCGCTGTGCGCATATCTTGCTTGCACTCAAGCAAAAAGCCACCGACAGCGAGCAAACAGCAATTGCCAACAGAGCCGACTCTATATATAATGTGCTGAAAAAAGGTGGTAACTTTGCCGAATTGGCAAAGAAATATTCTTCTGACCCTGGTTCAGCAGCACGTGGCGGAGAGTTGCCTTTGATTACGAAAGGACAGACCGTACAGAGCTTTGAAACAGCTTTGTTCTCTATGAAACCAGGCGAAATAAGCCACCCCGTGCTGTCGCCATTTGGCTATCACATCATTAAGTATATCGAAAAAGAGGAATTTCAACCATACGACTCTTTAAAAGCAGACATTTATCACTTCATTGAGGCACGCAACTTGCGCGAACAAATCATTGACCAAAAGCTGAAGGATATGGCGGTAGAGGCAGGAAATGGCGTAACCCCACAACAGTTGGTGGAAAAGAGACTTGCGGAAATGGAAGCCAAAGATGCTAATTTGAAGCATCTTATCAGAGAATATCACGACGGACTTCTTCTCATTGAAATGAGCACTCGCACCATTTGGGACAAAGCTGCGGCTGACGAAGAAGGATTACAGTCGTTCTTTAAGAAGAACAAAAAGAACTATGCGTGGAAAGAACCACGCTTCAAAGGCATTGCTTACCACGTGCAAAATCAAGGCGATGTAAAGGCTGTGAAGAACTGTATTGCAAAAGTTCCATTTAAAGAATGGGGAAAAACATTGCGCTCTACATTCAACAACGATAGCACAATCCGTGTTCGTGTAGAGAAAGGACTGTTCAAAGCTGGCGACAACGCATTGGTAGATAGAGAGATTTTCAAGCAAAAAGCAGAAGTTAAACCTGTAAAGGACTATCCTATTGATGCTGTTTATGGAAAGAAACTCAAAGCTCCAGAAGAATTGGACGATGTGCGCAGCCAAGTAGTATCTGACTACCAAGAGGTGTTGGAAAAAGAATGGGTGAAAGATTTGCGCAAGAAATATGCGGTAACAGTCAATCGCGAAGTATTGGCTACCGTAAACAAGCATTAATGTTGAAAAGAATTTTATGAATATAAGAAAATATTGTGTAGCATCTATTCTTGCTGGCACTGCCATTACAATGATGGGCTTGCCAGCTGGATTGCTATCTACTGCTCAGTTTGTACCGAAGAACGACTCAACAGAAGTCGAGGCTGCCAACCCTGAAAGTGTTGTCGATGAGGTGCTATGGGTAGTGGGCGATGAGCCTATTCTCAAGTCTGACGTCGAAATTATGCGTTTGCAAAGCGAAGCTGAAGGCGTAAAATGGAAGAAAAATCCTAATTGTGAGATTCTCGAACAGATTGCTGTACAAAAGCTTTTCTTGACTCAGGCAGCATTAGACAGTATTGTTGTAACCGAATCGGAAATAGCACAAGGCGTAGAACAGCAAATCAACGCTTGGATTGCAATTCCTCAGATAGGTTCAAAAGAAAAGTTGGAAGAGTATCAACACAAGAGTATCGCACAGATACGACAGGACTTGCACGACGATTTCAAGAACCGTCAGTTGGTACAGAAGATGCAAGAGAAGCTCGTAGGCGAAGTAAAGGTATCGCCAGCAGAGGTGCGCGAATACTTTAAAAAGCTTCCTACGGACAGCATTCCGATGATTCCGACCAATGTTGAAGTACAGATTCTAACGCAAACTCCAAGGATAGAAGCAGAAGAAGTAGGTAGAATAAAAGACCAACTCCGCAATTATACGGAACGCGTAACGAATGGAGAAACTTCTTTTGAAACATTGGCACGTCTTTATTCTGAAGACCCAGGCTCTGCACGTAGAGGTGGCGAATTAGGATATATGGGGCGTGGCATGCTCGACCCTGCATTTGCAGCTGCAGCATTCAACTTAACCGACCCAAAGAAGATTTCAAAGGTAGTGGAAAGCGACTTCGGTTACCACATCATACAATTGATAGACCGTCGTGGCGATAAAATAAATTGCCGTCACATCTTGTTGAAGCCAAGAGTATCAGATGCTGCGTTGGAGGCTGCAACCAATCGTTTGGATTCCGTTTCAAATGACATTAAAGCAGGAAAGTTCACTTTCGATGAAGCTACTGTTTTCATTTCAGACGACAAAGATACAAGAAACAATCACGGACTTATGATAAATGCTACTGGAATGGCACGTACTTCTCACTTTGCAATGAAAGATCTGCCTTCCGAAATAGCCCGTGTTGTAGAAACAATGAAGGTTGGCGACATATCAGCACCTTTCAAAATGATAGATGCAAGAGGTAAAGAAGTCTGTGCTATCATTAAATTGAAGAGCAGAGTAGACGAGCATCGTGCCACAATTACTGAAGACTTACAACCTATGAAGGATATTGTTATTGCGAAAAAACGTCAGGACATTATCCATAAGTGGATTGAAAAGAAAGTAAAAGAAACTTATGTTAAGATGGCACCAGAATATCGAGATTGTGATTTCGAATATGAAGGTTGGATTAGATGAGTCAAAATAAGAAAGGAATAACGAACTTATACGGGCATAGAATCTTCAATTACTTGATTCTATGCCTGTTTGGACTAAGCGTGTCGCTCTCTGTTTCTGCACAAAAAGATAAGCAGAAGCAGGGAGCCAAGGTGTATATTGACCATGCAGACATCTTGCGCTACAACCAAATGGAGATGCCTAACGTGCAAATAGCGAAGGGAAACGTTAAATTCCGATATAAAGATATGACCTTGTTGTGCGACAGTGCCTATCTTAACGAACAGCAAAGCACGTTTCAAGCATTTGGGAACGTAGACTTAAAACGCAAAGACGGCACACGTATCACCTGTCAGCGAGCTTATTACGATGGTTATCTGCAAACCTTAAGAGCGCGCGAAAAGGTTGTTGTGCGCCAACCACTCAAGTCGCTAAAGTGCGATAGTCTGGATTACAATATGGTTTCAAATGTAGCCAATTACTTCGGTGGACGTGGCACATTGACCTATGGCAACAGCGTGGTAGTGGCTGACCAAGGCGACTACAACACCGACACACACGATGCAAACTTCTATGGCAATGTTGTAATACACACGCCGAAGTATGATATCAATACTCCTACGGCGCGCGGAAATACCGATACAGGCTTGATGAACGTATTGGGAAAATCGGTTATTCGTACTAAACGAGGCGAGGTTGTGCATACGAACGATGGAACATACAACAGCAAAACCGACTATATGCAGATGAATGGCTATTCTACAATTAAATCGCCACAGCGTGATATCGAAGGAAACAATATAATTTACAACAGTACTACGGGTGATGCAGAAGGCCATGGCAACGTAAAGATAAACGATAAGGTAAACAAACGTACCATGATGGGCGAAGATGTTACTTATAATAGCAAGACTGGACATACCGAAGGACATGGCAAAGTTAAGATAATCGACCACAAGGAGCAACGCACCATAACCGGAGAAGACGTTATTTACAATGCAAATACTGGACACAGCGAGGGACATGGCAACGTAAAGATTGTGGACGACCTAAAGAAACGCACCATAACGGGCGACCACCTATTATATAATAGTAAGACGCACGTTGGCGAAGGCAAAGGTAATGTAGACTATATAGATTATAAAAGCAAGCACGCATTTAAGGGCGATTATGTTCATTACACCGATACGGCAGCCATTGCATACGGTGGCAACCCTGGTCCTGTTGCCAAAGACTTCTCGGAAAGTAACGACACATTGTTTATTCACGCAGACACCATTAGCATGAAAGCCTTTAATATTGATACGCCACAAGCATATCGCAAGATTTTTGGTGTAGATAATGTGCGTGCCTATCGTACCGATATACAAGCCGTATGTGGCTTTTTCATTGCCAACACGAAAGATTCTTGCTTGGTAATATACCAAGAGCCTATCGTTTGGAATGATAACAGACAATTGTTGGGTGACTCTATTAAAGTGTTTATGAACGATTCCACTATTCGCGAGGCACATATTTTAGGCAATGCGCTATCAATAGAAGAACTTAGCGACAAGGAACATTACAACCAAATAGCATCGAAAACAATGTATGCACAGTTTGTTGAAGGCAAAATAAGGAGAGCACAAGCCATCAGCAACGTAGTAACGATATATTATCCAATAGAAGAAAGAGACAGTTCGCTTATAGGTTTGAACTATTTAGAAACCGATACGATGCGTATCTATATGTCGCCCCAACGACAGTTAGAGAAGATTTGGACGAACAAGTTCACATCTACCTTGTACCCTATCACTCAAATTCCACCTGATAAAACATTGCTTCCAAACTTTCATTGGTACGAAACCGTAAGACCCAAAGACAAGTACGACATATTTAGAAAGGTGGCACGAAAAGACGATACAGATATTCGCCCAAGCGAAGTGGCTGCACCGCCACGCCAACAGATTGCTAACCAATAATAGTTTTTCGCTTTTATGATATTCTTTAACTTACCAAAGCCACGACGATTTCATCACGAATATATCTACGTCGATGAACAAAAAGAACGTCTGAACAAACTAAAAGAGCAGGTAAAGTTAGAGAGTGAAGGCGAAAAGGCAATGAAAACAAACGATAGAAAAATCAGTTTCGATTTCCACAGTGAGCGGAATACTCGTCAAAAGGCAAACAACCGCTTTATGACAATAGTGGGAATTGCAGCAGTTTTAACTATTCTGGCAGTTCTATTGATAGTTTATTTTATGTAAGAAAGAGAGAAAAATGAGCGATATAATACAACTTTTACCAGACAGTGTGGCAAACCAAATTGCTGCAGGAGAGGTTATACAGCGTCCAGCTTCCGTAGTAAAAGAGTTGGTAGAGAACGCTGTTGATGCTGGTGCAAAGACAATAAACGTTCTGATAGTCGATGCTGGGCGTACATCAATACAAGTTATTGACAATGGGAAAGGAATGTCGGAAACCGATGCGCGTCTTTCTTTCGAACGCCACGCTACATCTAAAATACGGAAAGCCGACGACCTTTTTGCTTTAACTACAATGGGATTTCGTGGCGAAGCCTTAGCTTCTATTGCGGCGGTAGCCCAAATAGAACTGAAAACACGCCAAGAAAAAGATGATATAGGCACATCACTTTCTATTGCTGGTAGCAAATTCATTGGGCAAGAACCTTGTGTTTGTCCCGTAGGTAGCAACTTCAAAGTAGAAAACCTCTTCTTTAATGTGCCTGCACGACGTAAGTTCCTGAAGTCGAACACAACAGAACTGAACAATATTATCTCTGCTTTCGAACGCATCGTGTTGGTGTATCCCAATATTACGTTTACGCTACACTCCAACGGAGTTGAAATATTTTTGCTGAAAGCTTGTAGCTTACGCCAACGAGTAGTTGAAGTTTTTGGCAAGCGACTCAATCAAAATCTGCTTCCAGTAGAAGTAGAAACTACGCTTTGTCGCATTTATGGTTTTGTTGGCAAGCCCGAATCAGCAAAGAAAAAAGGTGCATTGCAATATTTCTTTGTGAACGACCGCTATATGAAACACCCCTACTTCAACAAAGCAGTAGCCAATGCTTTCGAGCGTTTGGTGCCTTTTGGCGAACAGGTACCTTACTTCCTCTACTTTGAAGTGCCAGCAGAGAATATAGATGTAAATATCCACCCCACCAAAACAGAGATAAAGTTTGAGAACGAACAAGCTATTTGGCAAATTCTTATGGCTGCGGTAAAAGAAGCATTGGGCAGGTTCAACGATATACCAGCTATTGATTTCGATACAGAAGGTAAGCCTGACATTCCTGTTTTCAATCCTTCAGCAAACGTAAGTGCACCTACCGTAAACTTCAATCCAAGCTACAACCCATTCAAAGAAACCAAGAGCAGCAAGTCTTCTGCTGCATCGCAAACACAATGGGAAGAACTATATAAAGGGTTAAACGAAGACTTTTCAACAGATACAGAAAATGTTTTATCTGCTCCGAACCAATCTGACGAGCAGACAATCTTCACTTCCAACGAAACTGGTAAAGCGAGTGTTGCCGAAGAGCGTTCGCCCGCTCATTACCAATATAAGGGTTGTTACATTATGACTGCTGTAAAGTCGGGACTAATGATTATCGACCAACATCGCGCGCACGTACGTATATTATACGAACAGTATCTGAAACAACTGAAAGAACATACTGCCCACACGCAGAAGATGCTTTTTCCAGAAATGGTAAACCTGCCTAAAAGTAACGAAGCTGCATTACAAAAGGTACTTTCAGAAATGCAAACAATGGGGTTTGAACTGAGCAATATGGGAGGGGGAAGCTATGCTGTGAATGGCATTCCTGCTGGCATTGAGGGCTTAAACATATCAGCCCTTGTTGGCGATATGGTAGCATCAACGCTTGAAGATGGCAGTTCTGTGAACGAAGAAATAGACAAAGCATTAGCTTTAAGCCTTGCACGAAATGCTGCCATACCGCATGGACAAGTCTTAGGAAACGAGGAAATGGAGAATTTAGTAAACGAACTGTTTGCTTGTAATAATGTAAACTACACTCCAACTGGCAAGACGATATTGACAATATTAAAGCAACTCGACATTGAAAAAATGCTGGAATAAGGAGAAATATTATCCTTTTCTTAAAAATATTTCCTAAAAAAAGCACTTTTTTTGTTAGAAATGATGCTTATATAAAAAAATATGCTTACTTTTGCCACATAATTCGATAAGTTCTAACTTACTAATTACAAGATAAACGATAATTTGATTGTATAATAAAATAAAAGTTATGAAAAATTTTTTAATGGTATTAGCATTTGCTGGCGTATCAATGGCTGGCTTTGCTCAAGAAGAAGTGCCTACAAAAAAGCATAGTGTTGCCACCAATTCATTTTGGAGCAATTGGTTTGTTCAGGTAGGTGCAGATTGGAATGCATGGTATTCTGGTCAGGAACATGGTGCTCACTTGGACAGAAGTCCTATCAAGGATTTCCGCAGCAACCCTGGTGCGGCAGTAGCTATTGGTAAATGGTTCACTCCAGGTCTTGGACTTCGTGTCAAGGCACAAGGTATTTGGGGTAAGCGCGTAGGAGCTAATGATTCGCCAACTTCACAAGTAGACAATGACAACAAGTATTGGATTACACAAGGTCAGGCTATGTTCAACCTTAGCAATATGCTCTGCGGTTACAACGAAAAGCGCGTTTGGAATGTTATTCCTTTTGTTGGTGCTGGCGTTGGTCGCTCTATGAGCGAGAACTATTATGCTACAGGTCTTAGCGCAGGTATTCAGTCTTCTTGGCGTGTAAGCAAAGTTGTACGTATCTATGCCGAAGCTGGTTGGAATCGCTACGAAGGCGACCTTGATGGTTACGACCAAGGATACGGCAATCGTGGTTGGGACTCACACGACAACAACCTCTATGCTGAATTGGGTCTTCAGTTCAACCTCGGCAAGTCTGGTTGGGAAAAGACTCCAGACCTCGATGCTATCAATGCACAACATCAAGCTGCTCTCGATGCTTTAAATTCACGTCTCCGCGATGCTGAAGCTGAAAATGCTCGTCTCCGCGAAGCACTTGCAAACCAGAAGCCAGTTGAGACTATAAGCGAATCTGTTAAGGAATTGATTTCTACTCCTATCTCAGTATTCTTCAATATCGACAAGACAAACATCGCTTCTCAGAAGGACCTCGTAAACGTACGTGCTCTTGCTAAGTATGCTGTTGATAACAACAACAACCTCCTCGTTACAGGTTATGCTGATAGCGCAACAGGTACTCCACAGCGCAACCAATGGTTGTCTGAAGAACGTGCTAAGACTTTGGCAGGCGAACTTGTTAAGATGGGTGTTCAATCTAACAAGATTACTCAAGTTGGTAAGGGTGGTGTAGAAACATTGACACCAATCTCTTTCAACCGTCGTGCAACTGTTCAGGTTACAGACTAATAAAGAGTTTTATAAGACTTAAAATACAAAGAGGTCGTGTCTATTTGGCACGACCTCTTTTTGTTTAAGACAAATAAAAATACCTTCGTAGTTTTTTGTCTTTTAATCAAGCAGGATTCTTCTTGAAGAAATATAGCTCTTTATTCCCATTCAAGTATCATCAAAGATCTGAAACCGATAAGGAGATAAAACAAAAAACATAACTAATTCGAAGAATACGAAAGAGAAACTATCCAATGGTTGCATCAGTATTGCTATTACTGTAATTCCTTTCGCGATGCCGTGGGAGAGCTATCAGTATGTTCAAAAATGACGAATACATCAAGGGCAGCATCTGTGTGCTTGGAGCCTTGCTATTCGGTATCCCAATATTCATAGGTTGGTTTTCGAAGTCAAATAGTATAAAAGAGGACAAACCTTCTGTGCCAAGACTGCCACTTCCTGCTACGAAAGAAGAACTAATAAAATTAGCAAAGCATATTACAGGAGAGGACAAAGAGATAATGAAGGCCGTTCTTCGGAGTTTAGAGAATCCAAAAGCTTTCTGTCAGATGGAAATTAAAGCTGTTCCAGAACAATTATACGATTATCAAGACTTGTTATTCGATTGGTATGAAGAAGAAGATAACGATATAAATCTACGGAGTATAGTTATGCTCTTTGCGATGGGCAACGCCAACTTCATTGCTGGATTCGACTGGAAAGACGATTTGGAGACATTCCTATGGAAAATGCGAGATCTGCGGTGCCTGCAACAGTATCATCTTTCCATTGACGATGCTTCTTTAGCAGCCGATGGCGACATTTCTCAATGGTGCCTTCTGCTTAACGAACAGTGGAAATCTCTCGGTTTTCAAAACGTATTCATTGATACAGACAGCGATGAATATTGGGTGGCGATAGTACCCATTGTCACTGATTAGCTTTGAATCTGCTTTATTTCCTTAACTCTTATCTCCAGTATTTCCAAAGACTTGCCATACGATACCTCGCTGTTACTGTGCTAATAGGATATGAACTTGAGCTTTGTACCCACAGCAAAAAATCGCATTAAACATCGGAAGAACTTCAATGCGATTTTAAAGTTTACAAGAACTCTGTGAAGAATAACTCAAGTATCAGCATAGGTATCAGTTGCTTTTATTCCGTTCTATAATGCATTTTCTCTACAAATATTTTATTTACTAAATTACTTACACGTAAATAAATATTTTTCTACACGTAAGTAAATATTTCTTTACGTGTAAATAAATCATTATTTACTCGTAAAGAAATTGAGAAACAAGAAAAATCCTTAGTTCTACAATAAAACAATGCGGGATTGCCTATAAATAAGCAACCCCACAGATATTATACGATACCAAAGTTTTATCTAACAACGTAATACGACAAATATTATTTCGTTGCAGTCAATACGATTTGTTGTGCACGTTCCAGTGCTAAATTGATATGGCTACAAATGTTCTCACGACCTAAAAGTTCGTCGAATTTGGCTTTCAACAATACGTTTTCTACATTCGGGAGGACACCCGACAGTACAATTGGTATGCCTTGTTTACGCGATTGTTCGCACATTACGGCAAGATTATGAAGTCCCGTAGAATCAATGAACGGCACTTTACGCATACGAATAATGCGAACTTTCGACTTATCACCCATAGCAGACATAAGTTCCTCGAAACGGTTGCCAAGTCCAAAGAAATAAGGACCATAGATTTCATACACTTCTACACCATCAGGAATGGTAAGATACTTCTTATCCAACAACACATCGGTATCATCGTTCAAATTAATCTTATCGGTGATAAGACGCACGTCTGTTATTTCCGCTACACGACGCATCAGCAGTAAACAAGCGATAAGCAAGCCTACTTGGATAGCAACGGTAAGGTCGAATACCACAGTAAGGAGGAAGGTAACAAGCAAAATAACAATATCCGACTTAGGTGTTTTAAGCAAAGCTGCAAAAGTTCTCCAACCGCTCATATTGTAAGCCACTACAACCAATACACCCGCCAAACACGACATGGGTATATATTGCGCCAAAGGCATCATAAACAAGAAGATTAGCAAAAGCACGATAGCGTGAACAACACCTGCAAGAGGCGATTTACTGCCGTTATTTATATTGGTCATTGTACGTGCAATAGCACCCGTAGCAGGTATTCCGCCAAACAATGGTACAAGCATATTGGCAAGTCCCTGCCCTATCAGTTCAGAATTAGAATCGTGCCGTTCACCCGTTACACCATCAGCAACAGTGGCAGAGAGCAACGACTCGATAGCTCCAAGCAAGGCAATTGTGAGCGCAGGAGCTACCAAACCTTTCATAATTTCAAAGTTGATAGTTGGCAAAGACAGTTCGGGTAATTTATTGCTAATAGTAAAGCGGTCGCCAATGGTTTCTATAGAGTTCACCCCACAATATTGCTGTAATATCCAAGCTGCCAAAGTCATGACAACAATTGCAACTAACGAACCCGGAATTTTCTTTGAAAAACGCTTTGTATTCGTGATAATAACTATGCTTAAAAACCCAACCGCAGTGCTCCACCAATTAATAGAACTTAACGATTGACCGTATGTTACCCATTTGCTCAAGAAGTCTGAAGGCATATTGGTTACCGTCAAACCAAACAAATCTTTCACTTGAGTAGTAAAAATAGTAAGGGCAATACCTGCCGTAAAACCGACTACAATAGGATAAGGAATGTATTTTATGATGGTTCCCAACTTCAGAAAACCAAGTAAAATAAGAAATAAACCAGCCATAATGGTGGCTACCATAAGTCCATCGAAGCCATAGTCATGAATAATGCCATAAACAATAACGATGAAAGCACCAGTAGGACCACCGATTTGCACTTTACTACCACCAAAAACAGAAATAATGAATCCCGCAATTACGGCTGTTATAATACCTTTTTCGGGAGAAACGCCCGATGCTATTGCAAAAGCAATGGCTAAAGGTAATGCAACAATGCCAACAATGACACCAGCCATTGCATCAGCACTTAAATTCTCTTTACTATATTCTCGCAAAGATGTCCAAAAAACGGGAGTGTACCCAAATAGCTTCATTTCTCTTAAACTTATTTAGAATAATGTTATAACTGCAAAGTTAGCAAAAATATACTACATAGCAAAGTAATGATTGACCTGTCGTAAATACAACTAAGTTCTTATCTCAACACTACAATGGAAGGGATTGTTTCATCACCACTCTCCACCAATTCTATCTCATTTTTACTACAAAAAACTGGTAGGATTTGAGGCATCTTTCAACCCTGATAGTTGTATAAGAATCATCTCGAAGAAAGGAACTCCCCTTATTCCTATATTCAAAGAAAGGAAACCCATCTTACCTTACACAGACTTCCACTTGAAACCCATACAAACGCACGAAGCCCCGACCACTCATCGCAGTCGGGGCTCCAAAACAAAAAAGGCAGCTACCTACTCTCCCACATTGCATTGCAGTACCATCGGCGCAATCGGGCTTAACTTCTCTGTTCGGAATGGGAAGAGGTGGAACCCCGACGCAATAACCACCTGATAAAATCATCAATGTGCTCTCATAAGCACACCGTAAGGGTGACCATGCCACAAGCAAGGATATGTAAAACAAGCCATACAAGACACGTACAGCAAAAAGAATAAACACACGAATGAAAGCTTCGGGCAATTAGTAGTGCTCGGCTTTGACATCGCTGTCTTTACACCTGCACCCTATCAACGTCATCGTCTGTGACGACCCTAATGAGGAGTTCTAATCTTGCGGAAGGCTTCGCACTTAGATGCTTTCAGCGCTTATCCATACCAGACTCAGATACCCAGCGGTGCACCTGGCGGCACAACTGGCAAACCGGAGGTCTGTCCACCACGGTCCTCTCGTACTAGTGGCGGAACCACGCAAAACTCCAACGCCCACGATAGATAGAGACCGAACTGTCTCACGACGT